>ERZ772892.5-NODE-5-length-287457-cov-27.019269_pt1 | contig 287457 bp, 275 predicted proteins | sample MGYA00512126_ERZ772892 | MGnify/ENA primary metagenome ERZ772892 (study PRJEB29015, sample SAMEA2737697) | human gut metagenome | biome: human gut; feature: human-associated habitat; material: faeces | place: China | collected 2012 ... | reverse complement strand
GAGTATCGACAATATTGATTTTTATTCCTTTATAATGAACAGATGTATTTTTGGAAAGAATTGTAATTCCGCGCTCGCGTTCAATATCATTTGAATCCATAACGCGCTCCTGAACTACCTCATTATCCCTAAATGTACCGCTCTGTCTTAAGAGCTGATCCACAAGTGTAGTTTTACCGTGGTCAACGTGAGCTATAATGGCTACGTTTCTGAGATTTTCTCTGTATTTCAAACTATTCACCCTCACAAATTTTTTCACAGACATATATTTTACCATTACTGTTTAATATGTGCAAGCAAATTATAACACAATTGCGGCTTTACAAACGACTCAATTTTTTGTAAAATAGACAAAAAAGTATCCGGATGTGTTAATTTTGTTAAAATCAATTAAAGCAGTCTCATCACTTGAAAAAATTTTTATCGATTCAGATGTATCGGACCTCACGGAGTTAAAGCATTTTTCAATGCTGAAAAATGAAAAAAAGTCTTTTCAAATAGCTTTAGATATAACTGATAGTGAATTTATAAATATTGATATAGCCTCCTCGCTAAATGATTTTCTTAATATCTCAGTTGTCAAAAACGTGCCTAGCGACTTGGCGGCACCGAAGAGAACCGATAACTTTTATATAAAAAAAGTACCGGGACTTTATCCAGATCTTTTACTTCCTGTTTCCGAAGGCTGTTCTTTTGACTCTTCCGGAACCTTCGCCTTTTGGACTGAAATTTCTCCTAGCGGGGAAAAACTTTTACCGAGCGGCAACCACAATATAGTGGTAACAGCAAGAACAAAGAGCATCTCATATAAAACAGAGTTATCTGTTGAAGTAATTGACGCACTTTTGCCAAAGCAAACTCTTATTTATACAAATTGGATTCACACCGACTGCCTTATGACGTATTACGGCTTCAAAGCATTTACCGACGAATATTGGGAAACATTGCGTAATTATTTGAATAAAGCCGTAAAATACGGTATGAACTGCGTTTTAACACCGATTTTCACACCGCCGCTTGATACCGAAATCGGCAAGGAACGTCCTACCGTTCAACTCGTTAAGATAAATACTGCCGGAAACGGTGCTTACTCTTTTGATTTTTCGCTATTGAAAAAGTGGATAAGCATCTCTAAAGAGTGTGGAATCGAATACTTTGAGTTGTCACACTTCTTCACACAATGGGGAGCGAAACACGCGCCTAAAATAGAAGCTTGCGTAAATGGGAAAGAGGAGAAAATCTTCGGGTGGAACACAAAAGCAACCGGAATTGAATACAAACACTTTTTACGTCAATTTGCCTTTGCGTTAAAAAGTTTTTTGCGAAAAGAAAATCTTGAAGACAATGTATTGGTTCATGTATCTGATGAGCCCCCGTTCAGTTGTCTTATGTCATATAAAAAAGCAAGCAGAATAATCCATCATCTTTTCCCGGAATACAAAATAATAGATGCAATGTCTTCTTATCCGCTTGCCAAAATTTGCAATGTTCGCTACCCGATACCTGCTAACGACTATATAGATAGCTTTATAGGAAAAACCGAAGAGCTTTGGACATATTATTGCAGCGCACAATCGTCAAAAAATGTTTCTAACAGATTTTTTTCAATGCCGTCTGTCAGGAACAGAATTCTCGGTTACCAAATGTACAAATACTCAGTCAAAGGATTTCTTCACTGGGGCTACAATTTTTACTTCAGCCAGTATTCCAGAAAGCCTATTGACCCATATAAGGTGACCGATGCCGGAAAAGCTTTTGCTTCGGGAGATTCTTTCGTAGTTTATCCGGGAGATAACTTTACGCCATTAAATTCACTAAGGCTAAATGTGTTTTATGACGGACTGCAGGATATGATGGCGTTGCAGCTTTTAGAAACAAAAATCGGAAAAGAAGCCGTTTTTAAGCTTATGGAGGATTCTACAGACAAGCCTATAACCTTTTCCGAATATCCGCACAGTAATTCTTGGCTGCTTGAAAATCGCGAAAAAATAAATCAGAAAATAAAAAAATATATTTAATATCGATTCTAACCAATAATTAAAAAACGCTCTCATTTGAGAGCGTTTTTTATTACATAAACAAATACTCGAATTTTCGGCTGGTTGCCATTGAAAAGTAATTTTTTCCTGCAACTATTATATGGTCATTTACCCTAATTCCAAGCTTTTTCAGCATTAAAATAAGGGCTCGCGTCGCATCAACGTCGGCAGCAGAAGGAGCCGCAACTCCTGACGGATGATTATGCGATATAATTACCGAAGAGGAATTTGTGTTGATAGCCTCACTTACAAGCTTTCGCATATTAAGATCGGTGTAATCAGGATTACCTTCAGAAACTTCAACAAACTTTTTCACTTTGCAATTATTATCAAGACAAACAGCATAAAGCTTTTCGGTATTAGCCCCGATGAACCGCGACATAAAATATTTACCAGCAGCCTCGGCAGAATTAAGAACAATACTTTCGTTTTTGATTTTATCCTGCTCATAACGAGAAAACAGTTCCGGCATAAGCTTAATTAAGGTAGCTGTATTCTCTCCTACACCGACAACATTCATAAGCACATCTTTAGGTGCATCAAACACAGCCGAAAGAGAGCCGAATTCGTCAAGCAATCTGTGAGCAATATCATTTGTATCCTTTTGCGGAATGGAATAAAAAAGTAAAAGTTCAAGCACATTATGGTCGGCAAAAGTTTTCAAACCTTCGTGTTCAAATCTTTTTCTCACTCTTGCTCGATGGTTTTCGTGCAAATTACGGCTTGAGTCAGACATTTTATTTTATCTTTCTGCTGCCAGGCTTGACAAGCGGTAATCCGCTTTCACGGCAAAGCGGACAATTATCAGCTTCCCACGAAACAACATCAGCCGAATATACAGCCTTATACGGAACGCCGAAATCAATTTTTCCGTCGGTTCTGTCTACGATAGAACCAACACCGACAACAACACCGCCTGCTTCTTTGACAAGATTTATTACTTCTCGAACAGAGCCGCCTGTGGTCACAACATCCTCTACAACAAGAACACGCTGACCCTTATCAATAGCAAAGCCACGTCTGAGAGTCATCTTGCCGTTTTCATCACGCTCGGTAAAAAAGTTTTTACATTTGAGAGCGCGGCTGACTTCATACGCCATTTGGACTGCTCCCATGGCGGGGCCGATTACTACTTCCACATCGTCATTTTTGAACTTATTAGCAAGATCTGCGCAGAGCTCTTCACTGTACTTTGTATTACAGAAAATCTTTGCACACTGAAGATATTTATTTGAGTGTCTGCCTGATGTTAAAAGGAAATGTCCTTCCTGTAAAACACCTGCTTCTTTTAATACCTCAAGTACTCTTTCTTTAGAAAGCATAATTAACCTCCGAAATGTTTTTTTATATTATAACTCATATTTTCTCTTTTGAAAAGAGAAACAAGCGTAAAAAAAGTTCCGTTTATGATTTAAATATCCTTTTAAAGCTTTTACGCCACTTCAGCATATATAAAGTAATGAGACGCGTAAGAGCTATATCATAGATTAAAAACACAACATTGCCGAGAGCCAACAAAATCCAAGCGGCTGCGGCACCATACTTTTTCATCTCTTCAAACGGAACCTTGAATACATAGGTGACAATCAAAAACGCCAATATCATCGAGATATTAAATATTATAAATTTAACGGTCCAAGACAGTGCTTTGTTGAGTTTTTTCTCAACCATAGCCTTAATAATCGGATAGTAGCCGAAAAACATCACATACATAACGGCCGCCTCTTTATCGGCAACAAGCAACATCGAGAGCACGCCGACTACGAAATAAACACCGAAAGCCCATTTTTTGTTAACTTCAATAACTATTATAACAAGCAAAAGGCCGGCAATAGCAGGTATGGCATACGTAAGAGTTGGTATCGCCGAAGTCAAAAGCATAAGAACAATTGACAAAGCGGCAATAATACCGCCGATTGCGGTTTTCGTCGAATTTTTATAAAAGCTCTTATTCATAGCTCAGCACCATGGGATTAAATCGCCGCCCATACATTCGCAACAGCAATCGGCACACATAAGTCCCGAACAAATGTCACAAGCACTACACCCTGTTCCTTTTTCATGAGAAGTACGGTATCCGCCTGATGCGTTATTATTCAAATTGTTAAAAGCATCTGTGTATTCTCGATTCTGAGGTTCCATACTGCAAGCGGTGGAGTAATTTTTATATGCTTCATCAAACCAACCGCGCCTCTGCTGAACCTGACCTTTTAAAAAATACCACTCGGCATTTCTGATATCCTTCGGAATACCGTCAAGAATCGTTTCAGCATCATCAATTCTTCCGGACCGAATTTGCGCTCTTACATCCGGATACTGTGAATTTCCATAGCCGTTATCAGCGCCGTAATAGCCGTTGTGTTGAGCGGAAGTGTTGTAAGAAGGACCATAAGATGCAGCGTTGTCTCCATAGCGTTCGGCCATGATGGCATCGTATGCTCTGTCAAGTTCATCCATTTTTTTCTCGGCAATATCGGAGAGCGGACTGCTCGAATAATTATCCGACTGATACTTTCTGGATAACGTTCTGTATGCTTCTTTTATTTCATCGTTTGAGGCATTTCTGCCGACACCAAGAACTCTGTACGGATCTGTATTCATTTATCTGCTCACCTCTTTATCTTTTTCAGTAATCATTTTTTGTTGATTCTCAAGACCATCAAAAATAATGTTTTCAAGAATTTCTCTATAGCATTTTATATCGAGCAAATTAAAAGCAAGCGCAGCTTCATTTGCGGTAAGCCGCAATGATTTGATTATAGGTTCACGATCAAACGCTTTGCTTTCAATCTTATATTTCTCAATGAACGGATTGTAATTATGACTCTTTAAATCTTTTGTAATATCATCGTATGCATCGGTCAGATATACCCATCTGCCGAGGCAATAACCGACTCTTTTCGATATGAGTCTCTTTTCTTCGTTTTGTATGCCGTAAGTCATTATAGCGGCCAAAGCCTTTGCACTTGGATCGGCCGCAAGATCTGTTGATAAGGTCTTTTCATTTTCAATTTGAGCTTGTTCGTTCATAGTTTTTTCTATAACGACACACAAATCCGGATAAAGAGCTTTTGCTTTTTTATATTTTCTTTTCATATACGGTAATGCGAGTCGACAAAAAGATCTTTTGAAAAAGCCGCTGTCGTTAACACTGTCAATCAATTTAAAATACGATAAAATTACTGTAACCGACGCAACAAACTCAAACGCTTTGTCTTGCCCGCATAAATAGCCGCATTTCTTGAGAGGATTAAACGGACACACACCTTTTTCGTATTTGCAATCCGCAACTTCGGAAATTGCAGCTCTGTACAAATAAAGAAAAGTTGCATCATAGCTCAAAAGACCTCTTGCAATAACGCCGTAATGTCTTCCGAGCGCACGGCATACCGAGCAATAAGCGGCTTTATAGATTTCGTAATCTTTAATCTTAAGCTCAGGCTTATAAATCCTTACGTAGCCGAACATGTAAATCACCTCGCAGAAAGTACCGAGGACAAGTTCTCCATTATCTTTCCGGCAACCTCCGGTTTATTCATTGTATATATGTGTATGCCGCTTACGCCGTTAGATATCAAATCTATTATTTGCTCCGTGGCGTATGCTATACCGGCTTGCTTTAAAGCTTCCGGATCATCAATAAATCTGTCCATCATACGTCTGAATCGCGGCGGTAATGAGGTCTGAGAAAGAGCGCAGGAACGCTTAATTTGTTTAGCGTTAATTACAGGCATAACGCCTGCTATAACCGGAACATCTATGCCCGCTTTCAATGCTCTGTAAAGAAAGCTGTACATTACATTGTTATCAAAAAACATTTGTGTAACTAAAAAATCGACGCCGCTGTCAACTTTTATTTTTAAATTTTCAATATCCTTTTGCAGACTTTCGGCTTCCGGGTGACATTCCGGATAGCATGCAGCACCTATGCAAAAGTCACCTTTTGATTTAATAGCTTCAATCAATTCATATGCGTAATGATAATAATCGGGATTATCAGGGTCATATCCGTCCGGAAGATCTCCGCGAAGAGCAAGTATATTATTAACGCCGGCAGCACCGAGATCATTTATAATTTTGTCAAGCTCTTTTTTGGTAGAAGAAGCACACGTAAGGTGAGCAAGTGCAGGAATAGAGAGGTCATTTTGTATATGAGCGGCTATTTTCGGAGTATTAACAGATGTACCCCCGCCTGCCCCGTATGTAACGCTGATGAAGTCGGGATGATAAACGGCAAGCTTATCAACGGCGTCCTCTACCGGCTTATAAGGTGCATTATTTTTGGGCGGAAAAACTTCAAATGACGTTGACAATCCGTTGTCCTTAAATGTCTCGGTTATTAACAAAAACGGTCACTCCAAATTTACTTTTATATTTTAATATAATAGCATAGCAAAAAATAATAGACAAGTAAAAACACTGATTTATCAACGAAATTTACACTTTGTTAACAAAACAATGGATAAAAAAGAAAAACCTCGGGTGAAAAGAATGTCACCCGAAGCTTTTTATAGTAAAAATCAAACATCGTTGCCGAGGTTACATGTAAAAACGAACTCTATTTTGTCACCGTTCGTCAGCTTGTAGCTTTTGCATGAAACATTTGGCAGCACACCGTTAACCTTATACATCCATCCGCTTCCCTGACCGCAATCAAATTCTGCAAGACCGCTTATACTTCTTACATATCCTCCTGATGTAATCTGATAATAAATGCCGTTAGCCTTTAATGTGCTTTTTAACACTTTCATAACAGAATCTCCGGTGTTAAATTCGTCTGTAACAGATTTTAGTATTACACCGTCAGACGGAATTGCGGCAGGCAAAGACATATTATGGCTGTTCGCATAGTTAACTGCATTAATACAGGTTATTGATAATGTATAAGTGTTAGCTGTATTGTTTTCAATTTGTTCCGCATCGTTGCCGACGTTATTGTTGTCGTTAGTCTCCTTAACAGTGCCGTTATCATTTTTTATGTGCTTCTGTTTGGCTGAAATTTTTTCGATAGAGCGTGGTTCCGAATCAGCACTAAAGCTTTCATCGACATTTTCGGTTGCGGATTCTGTTTCACACAGCGACGTACTTTCTGTGCTGTCAACAACTGTATTTGAAACAATGTCTTCACGTTTACATGAAGACATTGAAAATGCTAATACAAAGACTAAAACAACATAGCAGAGCCTTTTGAGATTACTGCTCTTCATTATTCTTTTTTGAAGCAATAATGACACCCGAAAGTACCATTAAAGCGGCAGAAGACATTAAAATTATGTTTGAACTGCCTGTTCTCGGAATGTCGACAGTCTTAACGGTTGTTGCTTCAGCCGTTTCGGTTTTGGTAACCGATGTGGTACCTGACATCTTATCAGAGCCGGGTTCCGGAGTCGAAGCAGGCTCAAATGTGTAAATGTTGACCTCGCCGTTTTTAAATCTCTCGCAGGAATTAAGAGCCATAAGCATTTGATAAGAAGAGAGTGTATTCGGCTGATTGCTGTAGTCAAGTGCCGCACCCGTAGAAGGATCGACGAACTGAGCCAATGCAGACACGGGGTTGCCGTTGGCTTTAGAATATTCGCTTCCAGTGGGATCAATTCCAAGCATGCAAAGTGCGATTATCACCTGAGAGGTGCTCTCGCCGCTTTTAGAGTTCCAAGCCACAGATCCAAAAGAACCGTCATCAAACTGTTGGGTTTTGATATAAGTGAGGGCTTTGTCAACAGAGTCTTTAACTCTTTCGTCGGTATTATAGTATTTAGCCAAGGCCTGAACTGTCATAGCGGTTGTATCAACATCCGATGATATTCCGTATCCCATATCTACGGTGCAATAAGGGAATCCACCGTCGCTTTGCTGACCGGCTATTATTGTTTTAAGCATTGTGTCAAGCATCTCGGCACTTATATTTTCCTCTGCAAAGTTAAGAGCCGTAAGAGGATAAGTAATGCTGCTCATATAGATTTGTGAGGAATAATCAACTGACTTCAGTGCGGAAATGAGGTCTTTTCCTCCGATATTTTCAGGATCCAATCCATACGCTTTAACCGAGAGCGTAATTCTTGCTAAATCACTCGGCTTTAATGACGCATAATTTTCTTTGACTGCGTTATTTATGTATTCCGAATATTCCGGATATACATCTTTTTCGCCGCATCTTGAAAGCACAAAAACAGTCCAATCGGCGTCATTGTCAACAACCGAGGTATCCGAAAAATCAAATTGTGTGTTTTCGGGATTTGAAAGATATTTTTTAAGACCCGACGAAAGGCCCTTTGTGTCCGCAGCAAAAACAGTAACAGTCAATACCGAAACGGCAACAATTACCGATATTAACGCTGCAAAAAATTTACTTGATTTTCTTTTCATAGTGAAAACTCCTTTATGAAATTTTTTATAAATCTCACAGACAAATATTTTAGTAATTCTCTGTAAAAGTCTTTACTAACGAATCATTGAGGTTTAGCCTGTATGCTCTGCCCTCCCTGATTATTTCTTTGTGAATTACTGAGCTTTCATGAACATCTTCGGATTTTTCATCAAAGTTTTTGATTATGAGTGCCTTCATAACCGACAAAGCCGTCGGCAGAGCACTTTTTATCGCGCAATTCAAATGCTTAACACCATCAGTATCAATATATGTTCCGCTGTCGGAGACAAAAGGTGCGCACACTATTGAAATATCGGCTTCCGCATTTTGTTTAAAGTCAATAGAAATTAAAGTGCCTTTTTTAACATTGCCAAATGTGCTCTTTACAAGAATACATACATCATTATAAGGCATATCATCAACTGATTTTACCCCGTATTTTTCAAAAGCTCTGAATGCAGCGGCAGACGGATTAAGCTCTGCAAAAACATTATCTGTAATATTAAATGCAGACTTGATTTCTTCCACGGTGACAGATGGACCGAGAACAACCGAAATATTACTTCTGTCAGCCTCCGAAACAAACTTTTTGACCGCTTGCAGCATTTTGCTTTGGTTAGTTAACGCCTGGGCTTTTAAGTCATTAAGGGCAAACACAGAGAACTTACCCGCTTTGCACAGCAGACCGTTTTCCCCTGACGGATTAATTCGAATTACAGTATTTCCGATTTTGTGGATTTCGGTTTTGCAAAGTGCGGAGCAAAGATTACACACAGAATTTACGATTTCTTCCTTAACGGTAAGGTTTTTGACACACGGCTGCTTTTCGATAATTGCACCCGTCGGACAAACAACCGCGCACTGACCGCAAAAAGAGCAATCCGTTTTTTCGAGTGGCAGTCCAAACTCAGGCGAAACAACAGTATCAAATCCGCGACCGATAAGACCTAATGCCGTATTGCCCATTGCTTCGTCACAGACTCTGACGCAAAGTCCGCAAAGAATGCACTTGTCAACATTTCTTATTATAAGCGAAGATTTGTTTTCATTGTTTCTGCTGTGCTTCGTTCCATTAAATTTTTCCGGCTTAACATCGTATTTATTTGCATACTTTATAAGCTTACAATCAAAGAAATCATGGCAACCGCATTCAAGGCAGCGCATCGCCTCGGCTTTGGCCTGCTCCTCGGTAAATCCCCTAGAGACTTCCTTAAAGCTGTTTTTCCTCTCGAGTGCAGGTAAAACATCTGCAGTCTGGCGTTTTGCTTTTTCAAATCGGGCAAAATAATCCGATGGCAATTCTCTTTCAACTCGGAAAGGCTTTTTGTATTTTACGCTTTCGCCATTTAAAAATCTGTCAATGACCACGGCTGCTTTTTGTGCTTCTCCGATAGCCGAAATTGCAATATCGGCGCCTTTATTTGTAATGTCACCTACTGCAAAAACTCCGTCAAGTGACGTTCTGAATGTTCCCTCATCGGCAAATATAGTATTACGCTTTGTCGTATCCAAACCGTCAAGGCCTGATAAATCCGGATGTTGACCGATAGCCATAACGGCAGAGTCCAGATATAACATTTCCGTGTCACCGACAATCGGTTCAGGCCTGCGCCTTCCGCCCGAATCCGGTTCGCCAAGCTTCATCTTTTGCAGATTCACAGCTTTTAGCTTTCCGTTTTCGCCAATAAATTCAATGGGGTTATTAAGAAATTTAAACTCAACACCCTCTTCGGTTGCTTCAGTTATCTCAAGCTCTTCGGCAGGCATTTCATTTCTTGTACGGCGATAAATAACATAAACCTTTTCAGCCCCGAGACGAACTGCGGTGCGACACGCATCCATTGCGGTGTTTCCGCCCCCTATAACGGCAACAGTTTTGCCTATTACCGGAGCATTCCCAAGCGACACTTCTCGCAAGAAATCAATACCACCAAAAACACCGTTCAATTCTTCACCGGGAATTCTCATTGAGCTGCTTTTCCAAGCTCCGGCAGCTACAACTACGGCATCAAAATCGTGTCGCAATTCTTCAAGTTCAATGTCGCGGCCGAGCTTAACATTATTTTTTAAATTAACTCCGAGGGCTTCTATCTGCGAAATTTCTCTGTCAAGAAGCTTTTTAGGCAGTCTGTACTCAGGTATACCGTATCGGAGCATTCCGCCCATTTTCGGCATCATATCAAACACACTGACGCTGTGCCCCAGCCTCCTGAGAAAATATGCGGCTGTCAGTCCTCCCGGCCCGCCGCCGACAATTGCAACACGTTTGCCTGTGTCAGGCTCGACGTAAGGCACATACTTGTCATTGCTTGCCATATCCATATCCGAAGCAAAAGCTTTGAGACCGGCTATTGAAATAGGTTCGTCAACAAATTGTCTTCTGCACTTTTTTTCACAAGGATGCGGACAGATTCTTCCTATGGAAGACGGCAGAGGAATTTTATCTTTTATCAGCTTAACCGCTTCTTTATATTCCCCGTTTGCAATAAGCCCCACATACCCTTGACAGTCCGTATTAGCCGGGCAAGCGAGTGTACACGGTGCTTTACAGTCTCCATCATGATCCGATAAAAGAAGCTCTAAAGCCGTTTTACGGGCACGCAGGATTCGCTCACTTTCAGTATGTATAATCATACCGTCATTAAGCTTTGTTGAGCAAGCACGTAAAAGCTTCGGTATTCCCTCAGCCTCAACAACACAAAGTCCGCAGGCACCGTACAGCTCAACTCTTCCGTCAAAACAGAGATTCGGTATTTCTATGCCGTTGTCGGCAGCAGCCCGTAACACGGTAGTGCCTTCGGGTACTTTTATTTTTTTACCGTCAATAATAACACTGATTTCTTTCATCATAACACCTCTATCGCACCGAAACGACAGTTTTCTTTACATTTACCACACTTAATGCATTTAAGCGAATCTATTTCATGCGGTTTTTTCACAGTACCGCTTATTGCAGATACAGGACAGTTCCTTGCACATAATGTACATCCGACACATTTATTTTTATCTATTTTATAAGTAACCAACGCTGTGCATTCGCCGGCAGGGCATTTTTTATCTTTAATATGCGCTTCATATTCATTCCTGAAATATTTAAGCGTCGTAAGCACCGGGTTAGGCGCAGTTTGCCCAAGGCCGCAAAGCGCACCATCTTTAACGGCATAGCAAAGCTCCTCAAGTAGCTCTATATCGCCTTTCTCCCCTTTACCGTCAACTATTCGCGTAAGAATTTCAAGCATACGCTTTGTTCCGAGACGGCAGTGCACACATTTACCGCATGACTCTTTAGCGGTAAAATCAAGGAAGAATTTTGCCATACCGACCATACACGTGCTCTCATCCATAACAACCATACCGCCCGAGCCCATAATTGCCCCGGTAGCACCGAGTGCTTTATAATCAATAACGGTATCAAGTAACTCATCCGGAATACATCCGCCGGAAGGACCACCCATCTGAACGGCTTTAAATTTTTTATCTGATTTAATTCCTCCGCCGATGTCAAAGATAACATCACGTAAGGTTTTTCCCATCGGAATCTCAACAAGACCGCCTTTTTTAATTTTACCTGTAAGCGCAAATACCTTTGTACCCTTACTGTCGGCGGTTCCCATAGAGGCAAAAGCGGCTCCGCCGTTTAATATTATCCACGAAACATTGGCAAAGGTTTCAACATTATTTATATTAGACGGCTTATGCCAGTAACCGGCCTGTGCCGGAAAAGGAGGCTTGAGGCGCGGCATACCGCGTGAACCTTCAAGAGACTCAATAAGCGCGGTTTCTTCTCCGCACACAAAAGCACCGGCTCCTGCCTTAATTCGCATTTTACAAGAAAATCCGCTACCGAAAATATTGTTGCCGAGATAGCCTTTTTCGGTTGCTTGTTTTATGGCTTTTTCGAGTCGTTTTATAGCAAGCGGATATTCCGCCCTTACATAAACAATTGCTTCTTTCGCACCTATGGCATATGCGCCTATAAGCATACCCTCTATCAGGTTATGCGGATCGCCCTCGATAACAGCCCTGTCCATAAATGCGCCCGGGTCGCCCTCATCCGCATTACAAATCAAATATTTTTCCGTGCCGTCCGAAGAACGCGCGGCATTCCATTTAAACCACGTCGGGAACCCGGCACCGCCACGACCGGCAAGGCCGGAAATTTTGATTTCCTCAATGACCTGCTCAGGCGTCATTTCGGAAAGGACTTTTCTTACAGCCTTATATCCGTCTGTATTTTCGTAGTCGCTGATCTTTTCAGGATTTATAATGCCGCAATGCCTCAAAGCAATTCGAGTCTGCTTTTTTAAAAAGAGCTCGTCGTCCTCGGATATTTTAAGGTCCTCTACCGTTGACAAATCATCGGAGTTAACTGCCTTTGCTATTCTCTCGCAGTCGTTTTCCGAAACCTTTACAAGCCGCGTAAGAGTGCCGTTATCGTAAATGTCAACAATCGGCTCCAAGAAGCACATACCTATACATCCTGTTATGGTAAGTTCGTTACTCTTGTCCAAAGCAGACGCAAGCTTGTCATAGACCTTAGCTGCTCCTGCAGCTATACCGCAGCTGCCTTCTCCAACTACAATTTTCATAAGGCGCACTCCTTATCTCTGATATCGTTGATTATTTTTTTTGTCTTATCCGGGGTAAGCGAACCGTATGTTTCACCGTTAATCATCATAACCGGAGAAAGACTGCAGCAGCCAAGGCACGCAACATTTTTAAGCGAAAACAAACCGTCATCGGTTGTTTCACCGTCGTGTATGCCGAGGGTTTCTATAATAGTTTTTTCAATTAGATCGGAATTGTTTACGTGACACGCAGTACCCTTACACAACATAATAAGGTATTTGCCGACGGGTTTTAATCTGAATTGAGTATAAAAAGTCGCAACGCCCATTATCTTAGCGGGTTTTATACCCGTTTTATCTGAAATGTATTTTATTACGTCGGTCGGCAGATAGCCGTAAATATCCTGTGCTTTTTGCAGTATTGTAATAAGGCTGCCGGGAACAGCTGCATATTCATCCAACACATCGTCAATCAGCGAAAGATTGATTTTATTCTTATCGCAATTACATGGACTCATGATTTCTTCCTCCAAGGTCAGTTAAACTTAAAAATATAATAATATACAATCACAAAAAAAGCAATTTAAAAATATTGTAACTTTAGCAGAAAAATCTGTTAACTATCGACACACAGACGAAAAAGTTGTAAAATAAAATAAGTTTTTTCAGAGGTGTATATATGATAAATAAATATTTAACTGAAATGCATTTGCACACAAAAGAAACCAGTAATTGCGGTAAAATGCCGGCGGCGGAAACAGTTGAAAGCTATATATCTCTCGGATATAATACAATAGTTGTAACCGATCATTTCAGCACACACACTTATTACAAATATAATTATGACAGTCTTAATTGGCAGGATAAAGTTGACATTTTTTTGAAGGGCTTTAAATCAGCAAAAGAAGCGGCTAACGGACGAATAAACATATTACTGGGCATGGAGCTTCGTTTTGATTCCGATAGCGACCCGAATGATTATCTCGTTTACGGCGTAGAAGAGAGTTTTTTGAGAGATAATAAAGATATTTTAAATATGAATATATCAAGCTTTTCCGCGCTTGCGCGAAAAAACGGCTTAATGATATATCAGGCTCATCCGTTCAGATTCGGAATGAAAATAACAAATGTTAAATATCTTGACGGTATTGAAGTGTGCAACAGAAATATTGAACATGACTCACACAACGACATTGCTGCTCTTTGGGCGGAAAAATTCGGGCTAAAAAAGACAGCCGGATCAGACCACCATCAAAAAGGAAATGAGGGGCTTGCCGGAATTATCAGCAGACGTGAAATTACTTCGAATAAAATACTTTTAGACACTCTGGCAAATCAAGATTATACGCTTTACAAAAAAAAGCTCTGAGATATCTCAGAGCTTTTTAATATTATCTTGTCGGCTTAACTCCGGCAGGAAGATTCGGCATATTATCATAAACCGGAATAAGAAAAGTAAATGAATTTGAAAGCTGCCCCATATTACTGTACTTATTATATGTTCTTATTCCTTCTGAGCTTGCGGCCATTATGTTTGACATGTACTGGTGTGAATACAGACCGCCGTTTGCAACCACATCAAACTTTTGAAGATACAGAGTATTTTGACCGACACTGATATAGCCCGTAGCTATGTATTTAGCCCCACCGAGTATCGCTTTATATCTGCTGTTCCAAGGACGCAAGTATTTTTCATTGGATGATGGCGTTGAAGCCCATTTAAGCGCATTTATTACCGGATCGCTGCTTTGATAAGCACCGATATTATAATAATTATATATTCCCTCATAACCGGGCTCTGTACCGCTTACGGAGCGACTGCCGTTAGAGCCAACCTCCTGAATAACTCGCGATACCAAATGATATGGGCTGACGTCATACGATTCAGCGGCATTCATAAACGCCTGTGCATATGTTACCGTAACATCAGTCTCTGCATTATTGCCGATTGTTTTTCTTGAACCGCCTACATATTGAAATAATATCATAGCATCGGCAACATCAATTTCGCCGTCTCCGTTAAGGTCGGCAATGTCTTTGCCGCTGCCTAAGTCAGCAAGGTTGCCTGCAGAATACTGAAACAGCATCATGGCGTCCGCTATGTCGGTTTTATTGTCCGAATTTAAATCACAAGAGCCTCCGACATTCTCTTTTTCTCCGGTACTGATTTTGGATTTTTCCATAAAAGTACCTTTTAACATTGATTCGACGCCGGAAAGCGTTTGTGCATTTTTATCATAGGACAATGTTTCGAATTGGAAAATGTCACTTTCTTTTGTCAAAAAGTTTCTCGGATCAAGATAATATGAGACAACATCGCTTGACGCTTGAAACCAAGTCTTGCCGTCAATCGGTGTCCAAGTGCCTGTTGACGGATTATATGTTTTATCTGTCGTGGATAAGTATTTTTTATCGTACGGAGGGACTTGAAGAGCACTTCTGCCGCTAACGTTTTCATTTTCAAGCACCTCATCCCATGAAAGGCCGGTGTATAAAAACTTAAAAGTCCAATTCGAATGTGCATTTTTTAGATTATCTATATAGCTTTTATAGAGTTCGGGAACTTCGTCCGAGATACCGCTGTCGCTTGTAACGGTAACAAGTCCCGTTGAAATATAACAGTTTTCGTAAAACTTACCGCCGTAATTAAATTCAACTTTGTACCAATCTTTAGAAGTTGTTCCGTCGTTACACTTGACCCTGTCGATAATAATTATTTGGGTGTTCGCCGGGAGATCTTTATAAACCAATGAGTACGATCTTCCGGGCCCACTTCTGACATTCGCTTGACTTTTAACTACACCGTTTTTTGCAGTCGCAAAAGCCGGAATAGACAGAACAATCACCAATACTGCTGTAATTAATATTATTTTAAAAATTCTGCGGCTTTTCATAATACTATTCCTTTATTGTTTATAACAATAAAATAACAAAATATCGACAAATAATCAAGTCTTATTTTCTGATATCATATCATTCAAATAGTAAATTATACCTTTTGCTATACCGTCAGCTATAACTTCTTGTGAATTACGGGTACTGAGTACGGTACACTCTGTAGGATTTGAAAAATAACCACACTCCACAAGAACCGACGGACATTCCTCAATTCTTGTAACCTTATACGGAAAGAAGCGTTTGCTGCCGTCCGGCTGTATAATTTTAGCTCTCATACCGGGGTTATCTGCATAAATATTTTTCCAACTCTCTTCAAGTCCGTTTAAAATAAGACGTGCAGGCAATTCAGAATTTGCTCTGTAATAATACACTTCGGGACCCGAAAGAGACGAAACACTCTCGGAAAAATTGTTATGTACCGAAACAAACAAATCAGCGCCGCTGTAACGAGCCATAGACTGTCTTTTATCAACAGACAAAAAAGTATTATCGGAACGTGTCAATACAACATTAACTCCTGCTTTTTCCAATTTTTCCTTAACCAAAATAGTTATATTGAGGTTAACCTCCGACTCATATATACCGTTCACACCGATAGTTCCGCAATCCTTACCTCCATGGCCGGCATCAAGTGCTACGATTGCATCTGACAGTTTGTCCGGCGCATCCTTAAAAACAATTGACAGCTTGCCGTCTGCCGTATAGGAAACGGTGTAACCGTAAAACACACCCGGTGTTTTAAGATACAGACGCAATACACAAGTTCCGTTATCACATTTTAGCCATTCGCCGCGATCTATTATTTTACTGCCGTTAAAATTGAGTTTTCCGACAGCACTGTCAGTATAGTAAAAAGTAAAATCCAAATACGATGCATTAAAAAATTTAACATTATATGCACGTTCAAGATAACCGGTATAGTATTGTTGATCGGGAAAATCTGTATTAAACGGTACTTTCCAATCAGTTTTAAGCAATAAAACTGTCTGATTTTCTGTGTTTACGGAGGCAACGCTTATTGAATTTTCAGGCAAAACAAAGCCGTCAACAACATTGCACTCATCTTTTTTTATTATTTTGCCTGAACCGAGAAACACATATTCTTTATTATCAATGATTTTTTCATCAACGTAGTAATCAATCGTACCGTCCGGAAGCGGTGAACAATGCGGATCCGATTTATCACTCACGCTGTCAGCAGGTATAGTTTCGGAATAAGGAACGTTTATTATACACAGCTTTGCCTGTCCCAATCCATAATTATCAGTATAAGAAATATTTTTCGCAGAGGAATTATTATCGGTATAACGAAAAACAGGTAATGACTCAGCACTATTTGAACTGACGGCAAAAAATGCAATTGCCGCCGTTAAAATAACGAGACACAATATGAGTATTACACGTTGTTTATTAAACAATTCTTTTAATCCTTGCATCTTAACATCCCACATCAATTTTAATTATTATAACACATTTTTCATGTTTAGGTATTCCTTTTCGGCATTTTCCGACTTGTTTTCCGCAAATAAATAAGAATAGGAGTACACGGAAAAACCGCAGTAATTATCCTTCCTTCTTGAATATCTTATTTCTTCGGAACATATATTGCCGTTTTCGCACCATTCATTTATTCCGTCCCCCGCATTGTCGTCCGTTTTTCCGCTTTTATAATATGCCAGACCTACACACAGCTTAACATTACCGCTTTTAACCGCCTCCGACCATAGATTTAACATTTTTAAAAACGGCTTACTGCTGTTTTTAAAACCATAATAAAGCTGTGGCATAATAATGTCCGCGTATCCCCCTTGTGAGCACCACTTTAAAACGTCCGCGTACAACATTGAGTAATTTTTTTCTATATCCCCTGCAGGACTTATCACAACTTTCACGTCTTGTTTTATTGACTTAACGGAGGAATACAGCCCGCTTATAAAAGTATTAACATTTTCCCTGCGCCAATCATCAAGAGACAGCTCTCCCCCTTCATTGCGATAATTTGTATATAAATTAACATCAATTCCTTCATCGACGGTCGGATAAAAATAATCATCCATATGTATAGCCGATATATTGTAATTTTTCACTATTTCGCGAACGCCGTCGATAATTATTTTCTGTGCTCTTTTTGATGATGGATTATAATAAATTCCGCTGCCCGTTATTATCAGATCATCCGTCAAAGGATTATCTGTGTACCATTGTTTAGCCGGGTTTGATTCGCTTAAGTCGTCAAAATTATCTTTATAGCTTACGCGGTACGGATTTATCCACGCCTCAATTTTCAATCCGTATTTTTCAGCTTCATTTGTTGCTATAAGAAACGGATCATATCCGGGATTCTTTCCCTGCTCGCCTGTTATATATGATGACCATGGAAAAATTTCGGAGGAGCAGAAGCTGTCAGAAAAGGGTCTGACTTGAAAAATAACAGTATTAAGCCCGAATGCTTTGATATTTTCAAACATTGTATCGATCTTATTTTTAAAGTCTTCGGCAGTTCCGCCACCGACTGATTTCATGGACAATTCATTGTAGTTTATCCACACGCCGCGATATTCATCAGCGATAATATCATCGGTGTTAGGGCAGTTGTCGTTACCGCTGTCAAATGATGCGCTTTCGGGTTCAGTAAGATTTATGTTCTTCAGGCTGCATGACGATAGAAGCAGCAACACAAATAAAATAATAGTAACTTTTTTAAACATTTAAAGCCTTCCTTTTCGCATTGACAAGAAAATGATTAAATTATATTATAGTAACGGTGATATTATGGACGCTTGGCAATACGTACTTGTCTACTACATTTCTATTTCAATCCCGTCGGTAATTATAACCGTTTACGACAAAATAGCTGCAATAAAAAAAGCCGTGAGAATTCCCGAAAGGACTCTTATGACTTTTGCCGCCCTCGGAGGAGCTGCCGCAATGTATGTAACTATGAAGGCAATAAGGCATAAAACTCTTCACAAAAAATTTATGATAGGTTTACCGGTATTTATTATTTTACATACATTGATTATAGGTCTTTCGTATTACTTTTTAATAACAAAATAGTAAAGATTTGGTAAAAACCATGTTGATGAACTTAATTTTTTTGTTTTTCCCCGACCGTGAACAGACTTAAATTAAAAGATGCAAATAAAATATTCCTTCAGATAATAAAAGACAGCACAGAGAGTAAAATTACTCTTTATGCTGTCTTTTTTGATTAATATTTTGCTGTAATCCGTCTATTTAAAACAACAGACGGTTTAGAAAGTATAATTACTTGAATTATCGATCCTCTCTGAAATATGAAAGTCCGAGTGATGCCGGTCCCTGGTTTTCTTTCTTATCTCTTACACTTACAAGGATAAGAACAACTATGGTGACTACATATGGTATCATCTTATAAAGTTCTTGTGTGCGGAGTGCACCCGGAACATAAAGATAAACAATATAGAGTCCGCCGAATACTATAGAACCGAGTATGCTGAGATTCGGACGCCAAATAGCGAATATAACAAGCGCAATTGCAAGCCAGCCTCTGTCGCCGAAGCCGTCATTTGACCAAACGCCGTTGGCGTAATCCATTACATAATAAAGACCTCCGAAGCCCGCAATAACACTTCCTATGCAGGTAGAGAGATATTTGGCTCTGTTTACGTTTATTCCTGCAGCATCTGCTGTTGCAGGATTTTCACCTACCGCACGAAGATTTAATCCGTGACGGGTATGATTCAGGAAATATGAACAGATAATTGCGATTATTACAGCTGCATATGCCAAAAATCCGTACGATAAAAACAGCTTACCGAACCATCCGGTGCTTTCTGCTCCAGGTAATGTTGTTCTGAAGTAATTGCTTGTTGTTGTAAGTGCTACCGACGGAACGTCTGAACCTGTAAGTTTAATAAGAGATCCTCCGAAAAAGTTACCGAAGCCCGTACCAAAAGTCGTAAGTGCAAGACCAGTTACATTCTGATTGGCTCGTAAAGTAACTGTGAGGAAACAATAAATCAAACCTGCGAGTAAAGAACCCAAAGCGCAACACAAAAGCGGAATCATAACCGCAAGAAATCCGACTGCATCGGATGGAGACGAGAGCGAATTTTCATAAAGAAACGCACCTATAACACCGCTCATACCGCCGATGTACATAACACCCGGGATACCGAGATTAAGGTTTCCGGACTTTTCAGTCATAATTTCGCCCGTCGAACCAAAAAGGAGCGGTATACCCTGCATTATAGCTCTATGGAGAAAAGTAATCAATGAAAACATTTTACTTTACCTCCTTTTTCGTTTTTCTGAACTTCAATTCGTAGTTAATAAAGAATTCACTACCTATGATAAAGAAAAGAATTATACCGGTCAATATATCAGAAAATGATTCGTTGAGATTAAACACCATTGAAATCTGACTGGCACCCGCATCGAGGAAAACAAGTAGGAATGATGTCAAAATCATATAAATCGGATTAAACTTTGCAAGCCAGGATACCATTATTGCAGTAAATCCCCTACCGTCTGCCGTTGTCGACGAAATGGTATGATCGGTTCCGCCAACAAGTAAAAATCCGGCTATACCGCAAATAGCACCCGAAAGAAATAAAGTTCTCATAATAACCTTTTTTACATTGATACCTATGTATCTTGCCGTATTTTCAGATTCACCTACAACCGAAATCTCATAGCCGTGCTTACTGTACTTGAGATATACATACATAGCAATCGTTATTATCAAAACAATTATTATATTCAGAAGATAATCATACTTTCCGATTGTGGGAAGCCAACCGACCATGGTATTGCTGTTAATAACGCCGATCTTGCCAGAGCCCTTGGGATTTTCCCAATACATACAGAAATACGAAACAATCTGAATTGCAACATAGTTCATCATTAAGGTAAATAAAGTTTCATTTGTATTAAACTTAGCTTTAAATACCGCGGGAATCAAAGCCCAAACGGCACCTGCAATAATACTTGCAACAAGCATTATAATAATCAAAAGTGCATTGGGGACTTTGCCGCCGAGCAAAATCATACACGCCGCGGTAGCAAGACCTCCGATAAGCACTTGCCCTTCACCGCCGATATTCCAAAATCGCATTTTAAACGCCGGCGTAATTGCAAGCGAAACGCACAGAAGCATTGCAAGACTTTGTAAAAGCTTCCAAATTTTTCTTTCGGTTCCGAATGCGCCCTCAAACATAGTTTTGTAAACACTTATCGGATTTTCGCCGGTTAAAATCATAGTAACAACAGCACATACTATAAGAGCGGCAACGATTGAACCGAGGCGTATAGCCCAAGATTTATATTTGGGAACATAGCCTCTTTTTGCAACGTGAAAAAGAGGTTCACGAACACTTTTATTACTCATGCTTTTCCCTCCACGTCAGTATTTTTCGTCATAAGAATGCCAATCTCATCTTTTTTCGCAGTTCTGCCGTCAACTATACCTGTTACTTTTCCGCTGTTCATAACCATTATTCTGTCGCAGAGCTCAATAAGAACATCAAGGTCCTCTCCTACAAATATAACGGATGTCCCGTGCTCTTTTTGTTTGTTGAGAAGGTCATATATCAGATATGAAGAATTTACGTCAAGTCCGCGGACGGGATATGCAACCATTAAAACTGTCGGATTTGACGCAATTTCTCTACCAACAAGAACCTTTTGAACATTACCACCGGAAAGCCGACGAACCGGAGTTTCTGCACTCGGCGTAACAACTTCAAGATCTTTGATAATCGCATTCGCGAGATCCTTAGGGGCTTTGCGTTCAAGAAAAGCCGTATGACCGCCCTTATAAGATCTCAACATCATATTATCAATAATATCCATATTGCCGACAAGACCCATTCCGAGCCTATCCTCCGGAACAAAAGAAAGAGCAACTCCAAGCTTTCTGATTTCTTTGGGAGATTTCCCGACTAATTGACTTTCTTCTCCGTCTTTAGACTTGTACAATATGCTTGAGCCCTTTACAGTCTGCTGTAATCCCGCTATTGACTCAAGTAATTCTTTTTGCCCACATCCGGAAATACCGGCAATACCGAGTATTTCGCCGCTGTTAGCAGTAAAGTTGATGTTATCAAGCACAAGCTTGCCCTCGTGATTTTTAACGGAAAGATTCTTAACATCAATACGTAGTTCATTATTCTTAGGCTCAGTTCTCTTTATATTGAGAGTGACTTTTTCACCCATCATCATTTCCGTAAGGGATTGTTCCGTTGCATCTTTCGTCTCAACCGTTCCGACATACATACCTTTTCTGAGAATTGTTACCCTATCGGATATTTCAAGCACCTCATGCAGCTTGTGTGTAATTATTATAATCGACTTATTATCCTCACGCATTCTTCTGAGAACGTCGAATAATTTTTCAGTTTCCTGCGGTGTTAAAACAGCGGTCGGTTCATCAAGAATTAGTATATCAGCACCTCTGTAAAGCACCTTAATTATTTCCACTGTCTGCTTTTCCGAAACAGACATTTCATAAATTTTCTTATCGAAGTCAATGACGAAACCGTATTTATCACATATAGCCTTAACTCTCTTTTCGGCTTCTTTCAGATTATATTTGTTTCCGTCTTTTACACCCAAAACAATATTTTGGACAGCGTTAAAAACATCAACAAGCTTAAAATGTTGATGTATCATTCCAATCTTTAAATCAAAAGCATCTTTCGGAGATTTAATAACAACTTCCTTACCGCCTACATAAATCTCGCCGGAATCCGGGTAATATATTCCCGAAACCATATTCATAAGTGTTGTCTTACCGGAGCCGTTTTCTCCGAGTATAGATAGTATTTCACCGTTTTTTACTTGTAAGTCAACGTCTTTGTTAGCTATTGTACTGCCGAATGTCTTAGTTATCCCTTTCAACTCCAAGGCAAAAGGAGAACCCATAAATATCCACACAGCCTTTCTCACGCAAATTTAAAATTCAAAACCATGCTCATTCGAGAATAAGGTCCTGAAAAATAATTGAAAACAGTTGAAAAACTATTTCCCAATAAATAACTATACCGTGGCCGATTTTCATCGGCCACGGATACAGTATAAATCTGTGTATTTAATCTTAGAACTTTGTATCAAGAAGAGTGATACCGTCTATCTGTACATCGAAGCAAGGAGCAGAACGCTTTTCTGACTCATGGAAGTAACCGTCAGAAACAACCTCGGTATCACCGGTGTTATCTGCATCGGAGTCAATATCAGCCTTGTATCCGGTAAGATGACCGTCAGCATCAACAGTAGCATTCTTGTTTTTGCTGTCAGATACGGTTACAGTGAATGCAGAGGTATCAAATACGTGAAGCTTACCGCCTTCAAGCTCCGCCTTAACTTCATCAATCTTAGCCTGTGTACCTTCGGCAGCTGCCTTAGTGTTGACATCGGTAAGAACAACAGATCCTGTGCTGAGAGTACCTGTCCAATCGGTGTCAATTGCTTTGCCGTTTTTAACGCAATCAATAGCATACTCAAGATAAGGAGCCCAATCTATTCTTGAAGATACAATAAATGTGTTGGGGCAAGCACTTACTGTTGAACCATTGTATGAAACATTGGGAACACCTGCAGCTTCGCAAGCAGTCGGAGCACCCATTGAGTCAGCATGCTGGCTGATAAGTACGCAACCATTGTTTATAAGCTTCTGAGCGGCTTCTTTCTCGGCAGTCTCATCATACCAAGAACCGGTAAAGGTAACCTCCATGGTAACTGACGGGCAAACGCTCTTAGCACCGAGATAGAAAGAAGTGTAGCCCGAAATAACTTCTGCGTAAGTATAAGCACCGACATAACCCATCTTGGCTTTGTCAGCTGTAATCTTACCGGAAGAAATCATTTCGTTAAGCTTCATTCCGGCAGCAACACCCGCAAGGTATCTGCCTTCATATATTGAAGCAAAAGCATTATGATAATTAGAAAGGCCTTCGGTATGAGCTTTAGTTCCTGTTGCATGTAAAAACTGAACCGCCGGGAACTTTTTAGCTGCCTGAATTATATAAGGCTCATGGCCGAAGCTGTCCGCGAAGATGACATTGCATCCTTCGTCAACAAGCTCTGCTGCTGCATCATAGCAAGCCTGTGTTTCACTGATATTGGTCTTTTTAAGAATTTCAACACCGGCTTTTTTGCAAGCCTCTTCAGCTGCAGTAATAAAGTTCTTGTCATAGGTTGAGTTTTCGTCATGCAGGAATATGAATCCTACTTTGACATTTGCCGCTTTGTCAGTCGAGCTTTTATCGCCGTCTGTCTTGCCGCACGCTGCAAAACAAAGAACGATCATAGCAACTGACAAAAGAATGCTGAGAACCTTTTTCATTTGTGTTTCCTCCAGTTTTTTGACATAATATTATGAACAGAAGCTCTCCCCCTGTATCATACAAAATAAAAGGTCACTGTTCCTTAAATACGATGTTTCCACTATCCGCATCCATGCTCTCAATAATGGCAAGAGACTCGACACGTATACCTTTTTGCCTAATAAGTTCGCCACCGCGTTGAAAACCCTTTTCAACCGCAATACCAACGCCTTCAACAGTAGCACCGGCTTTTTGTGCAATATCCAAAAGTCCATTCAGAGCGCACCCGTTAGCTAAAAAGTCATCAATAATAAGGACGTGATCTTTTGAAGAAAGATATTTCTTTGAAAGTATAACATCATACACCCTTTTATGAGTAAATGATTCAATTTTAGTGGAATAAACCTCTCCGTCAATATTAACAGTCTGAGATTTTTTTGCAAAAACCACAGGAACATTATCAAAATACTGCGCCGCAACACAAGCTATACCGATACCAGAGGCTTCAATGGTCAGTATTTTATTTATAGGGGTATCATTGAAAAGACGTTTAAATTCCTTGCCCATATCATTAAACAGAGAAATGTCCATCTGATGATTCAAAAAAGAATCAACTTTGAGTACATTGCCGGGCTTAACAATACCGTCTTTTAAAATTCTGTCTTCAAGCAGTTTCAATAAAATCGCCCCACGTAAAAATATATTATCATTATACATTAACTTTACAAACATTTCAACTAAAACTCGAGAAAACTGTAAATCTGTCTGAATTTATCATTTTATGTTCACAAATTACTTTCTTTTAGGTATAATTACTAATACAAAAGCAATGGAGGAAAAAAATGGTCACAGATCTGACTAAGGGAAATCCTGATAAAACACTTTGGAAATTTACATTACCAATGATAATCAGCGTTATGTTCCAGCAGCTTTACAGCACTGTTGACAGTATAGTGGCAGGTCAGTTTGCCGGCGTTAACGCACTTGCCGCTGTCGGCGCGTCATATCCCATCACAATGCTTTTTATCGCTGTCGCAAACGGTTCAAATATCGGATGCTCTGTTGTAATCTCACAGTTGTTCGGCGGGAAACGCATTACGCATATGAAAACGGCTGTCAATACCTCTATTATCTCATCTCTTATTTTATCTCTTATACTGACTGCAGTCGGTCTTTCATCATCAAAAGTGCTTTTAAAGGCAATGGGAACACCGGATAATATAATGGCTGATTCGGTTACTTATCTTAATATTTACGCCGCCGGAATGGCGTTTCTGTTTATATACAATATAAGTACAGCTGTTTTTACGGCTCTCGGTGATTCAAAAACACCATTGTACTTTTTAATTTTTTCTTCTCTTACTAATATTGCGCTCGATTTAATATTTGCCGGCCCTATGAAAATGGGAGTTGCCGGAGTTGCTTGGGCAACGTTCATTGCGCAAGGAGTGTCCGGCATTTTAGCTTTTATTGCATTACTGAAAAAGATAAGTAATATCGAAAGTGAAAAGCCTAAATTTTTTTCGGGAAGAATGTTGCTGAGAATTACAAAGGTTGCCGTACCCAGCATATTGCAGCAAAGCTTCGTCTCGGTAGGCAATGTATTCATACAAGGCCTTATTAATAGTTTCGGTGCTGCCGTTGTTGCAGGTTTCGCTGCAGCTATGAAGCTGAATACATTTACAATAACAACACTTGTCACATTAAGCAACGGCATTTCAAGCTACACAGCGCAAAATATCGGAGCACATAATACCGAAAGAGTAAAGAAAGGGTTCGGATCGGGACTGAAAATCGCATTATTGGTTGCTATTCCGTTTTTTATAGCATTTTTCATTTTTCCGAAATATATGATAATGATATTTGTCACACACAATAATACCGATGTTATAACAGCCGGCGTCCAGTTTTTAAAAATCGTATCACCGTTCTATTTCTTAGCAACAGTTAAAATAATTGTTGACGGCATATTACGTGGATCCGGAGCTATGCTAAGCTTTATGGTTTCAACCTTCACCGATCTCATACTTCGCGTGATATTCGCATTTATTCTCACACCGCATATCGGGCAACTCGGAATTTGGTGGTCATGGCCGATAGGTTGGGTAGTCGCAAGCTTAGCTTCTCTTGCACTGTATCTCTCAGGCGTGTGGAAAAAAGCAAAGGTTTAATCAAATATTTATAAAAAATGACCGCTCGGCAAATTAATCCGGGCGGTCATTTTAATTAAATGTTTATGATATTTTCATACTGAGTCTTAATTTATCGCTTATCATAGCAATAAACTCAGAGTTAGTGGGCTTTCCGCGAGAGTTTTGTATTGTATAGCCGAAGTAAGAACTAAGGACGTCAACGTCGCCTCTATCCCATGCAACTTCTATTGCGTGGCGTATGGCACGTTCAACTCTTGAAGAAGTTGTTGAAAAAGTTTTAGCAACAGTTGGATACAAAACTTTTGTTACAGAGTTCATCATTTCGCTGTCGTTTATTGATAAAATAATTGCCTCTCGCAAATACTGATAACCTTTTATATGAGCCGGAACACCAATTTGATGCATAATATCGCTGACAACGACTTCCAAATCAGCAGAGCTGTCAGCAGGGTGAAGTTTCCCGAACTTCGAATTGTCTCTCCAGCCTGTCAACTGAGTTATTCTTTCAGCCATCATATTCATATCAAAAGGTTTCAGAAAATAATAATCTGCCCCGGCAGATAATAATTCCTGCTCAAATCTTTGATTGTCGACGCTTGACATAACCATCATTAAAGGCTTCTTTTCGAGTTTCATCTTCGGCATTTCTTTCAGCACACCTAAAGCATCGATTGCTGTCATAAATGCGTCCATAACAACGACATCAGGCTTTTCGGTCTCGGTTTTATGTAATATTTCAGCACCGTTTTTCGGCACCATTTTCACATCGCAACCGTAAGAGCGCAGAACTCCCGCACAAGTCTGCCCGAAATCATTGCCCTCTGACACCATCATTACTTTTAAACCGCTTTTCATTTTGTATACCTCCAAATTTTTTATTTCTGACATATTTTACCATATTAGTTATATCTTGACAAGAGCTTTTTTATAAAAAGCAAATATTTTTTTCAAATTAATTCTATTATCGCCACAACAACAGAAAAAGTGCAATAAAGACAGCTGTTATTTTTTACGCAATATCATACCGTTATTAAAGTACCGGAACGGCAAATACCGTTCCGGTACCTTTCACGATGCTTTTTCAAGCAGTCTCTCAGCATTTAAGGCTTCGGATACTTTTAGCATATTATCGGCAAAAACAGCATATCCGCGAATAGGATCATTAACAAACACATGCGTTACAGCACCGATAAGCATACCGTCTTGAATAATGGGACTGCCGCTCATACCTTGAATTATACCGCCTGTTTTTTCTATTAAAGAGCTGTCTGTAATTTCAATTATCATATTTTTAGATGAGCTGCTGTCGTTATTACAAATTCTCACGATTCTTACATCATAGTACTGCGGACCTTTTTCATCTACAGTGGATATTATTTTTGCCGAACCGGTTTTAACCTCTTGCTTTGTTGCAATGGGTACGGCCTCATTTGTTGAAACGATATTATTCAAAAACCCGTATACTCCGCAAGCTGTATTCAACGAAAGTGTTCCTATATTCGTATCCTGAAATACGCCGCAAAGCTCACCTGTTGAACCGCAAGAACCTTTATAGCAACCGGTTATCTTTGTTTTGACGGCATCGCCGTCGGCAAGCGGCATAACTATACCTGTATCAACATCACATACCGCATGTCCGAGTCCGCCGAACACTTTGCTGGCGGAGTCAACAAAAGTTATTGTGCCTACCCCCGCCATACTGTCCCTGACCCATATACCGGCTTTATAACAATTATCATTTTTTGACAGAGCAGGCGTCAATTTCAGATTCAGAACTTTTTTTCCGCGCTTTACCGACAGCTTCAATTCGTTACCGCCGTTTTCTTGTACCGCTTTTTCAATTTCCAATGTTGAGTTCACATTGTTTCCGTTTACAGTCAATATTATATCCCCGGCATTAAGGCCCGCTGTTTTAGAGGGATTTGAAACTCCTTCTTCAGTATAGACATCATCAGAACCGACAACCACAACGCCTTTTGTAAACATGCGTATGCCAAATACATCGCCTGAGGGAATTACATATTTTCTCTCAGAAACAATAACATCGGCGGATTTTACCGGAATAACCTTCAGAGCGGAAATATCCACAGTGTATTCACTAAGCAGAGTGCCCTTTGCCGCATTCTCGGAATTAACGGAAACCGAAACGTCACCGCTTGATATCCGGTATGAATATATCTCGTTAAATTTCAGCTTTTCGTCACTCACCAGGTGAATACTGTCCGGAATGCTTTTTATACCGTAAATTACAAATGCAAATATAACAGAGGCAGCTAACAATCCGAAAACGCTGAGAACTTTAAAAAATTTTTTCATTTTTCACCTCCGTATATACAGTGATCACTGCATTTATAATTTTTACTTTTTTGCGGATTTTATGTTATGAAAAAATAAGGCTTTACGGTTAATTTACACGGAAATATTATTTCCGAATAAACCGTAAAGCCTGCATATAATATAATTAATTTTTTAATGAAAAAATAATCCTTGAAACCGTTTCTTCCGGAGATAAATCCGCTGTGTCAACGGTAACATCGGCATACTTTTTATAAAGAGGAAGTCTCTCAAAAAAAATATCGTCTATTGTCTGATTTTTAGGTGCAGCAACGCCTCGCGTTTTGATATTTTTAAGCCTTGCCTTAACATTTTTAAGCGGAACATCTATAAAGACAATCACGGAATTACGCTTAAGCTTTTGCATAGCTTCATCGCGAAAAACAACGCTTCCGCCGGTCGCAACAACACAATTTTCACACTCAAGCGACAATATTGCGTCTCTTTCTTTATCAAGAAAGCATTGAAGCCCTTTTTCGTTTATAATGTCCTGCAAAAGTGCATTTTCACGTTGTTGTATTACAAGATCAGTATCTACAAAGCCAATACCAAGAGTCTTTGCAAGAATAACGCCGACTGTGCTTTTGCCCGAAGCCGGCATTCCGATTAAAACAATATTTTTCATTAGATAGATATCTCATGAGCCATCTTATAAAGGTCAAGATCAATCGACTTTTTCATATTGAGAGCTTCGAATATGTCAAAGTCAACAATTTCATCCTTTTGCATAGCTACCACACGATTACCTATCCCCTGCTTTAAAAGCTCAACCGCTTTATAACCCATTTGGCTTGCAACAACTCTGTCGCGAACTGTCGGCGAGCCGCCGCGCTGCACGTGGCCTAAAACAGTTGCTCGGGTTTCTACGCCCATTTCCGCTTCGATTTTTTTCGCCATTTCTTCTACGCCGCCGACACCTTCGGCAACAATGATTATAAAGTGTCTTTTTCCTGTTTTTTGAGTTTTCTTCATTCTGTCGATAACGTCACGCTCAAAATCGAAATCAACTTCCGGAATAAGAATTGTTGTTGCACCGCAAGCTATACCGGCGTTGAGTGCTATATAACCCGCACGTCTTCCCATAACTTCAACAACCGAGCAACGATCATGAGACTCTGTCGTGTCACGAAGTCTGTCAACCATTTCCATAGCCGTGTTCATTGCGGTATCATAACCTATTGTGTAATCACAGCAAGCAATATCATTGTCAATCGTTCCGGGAATACCCACACAAGGGATGCCTCTGAGCGAAAGGTCACGAGCGCCGCGGAAAGAACCGTCTCCGCCTATAACAACTACGCCCTCCATATTATGCTCTTTGCATATTTCAATTGCCTTTTTCATACCTTCTTCGGTCTTGAATTCTGGACTTCTTGCAGAATAAAGAATTGTACCGCCTCGGTTAATAATATTAGAAACACTGCGAAGATTCATTTCATACATATCACCATGCATAAGACCGTTCCAGCCTCTTCTGATTCCCATTACACGGAAGCCGTTTTCACAACCCGATCTTACAACGGCTCTGATTGCGGCATTCATGCCCGGAGCATCTCCGCCGCTTGTCAATACGCCAATCGTTTTCATTAAAAATCACCTCAAATAAATACATTCAAAATATAATGATACACTAATGAAAAATATTGTCAAGCAATTTTGACATTTTTCTTAGAGTTGTATAACAACATTTTTTTCACCGTTAATTCTTTTCAACTCTGAAATCATAGGGTCATTGGCAGTCGTCGAAAATAGTTGTCTCTCGTAGCTTTTAGCATCATCAAAATAGTAATACACGGGTAACATCCCCTCAAAAATAGTAATCAGATTTGTACTCTTTTTAACTTCCTCACAGTTCTTTGTACAAAATCTCACAAAAAGGCCCTTTCTCACCGATTTTTTCGGCTTGTCGGAATTTTGAGAAGCTGTGTCGGCGGTAACAATACTGTTTTCATCCGGAGGTAAAGAAACGCTGTCCATAACTATTTTCGGTTCTTCGTCCTCTCTGAGAGACAATCTGCCGCACAGCAATACAACGCTTCCGACATTTAAAAGCTCTGAATACTTGAGCAAAAGTTTGGGAAACACTATTACTTCAATAGCCGCATGAACATCTTCAAAGCCTAAAAAAGCCATAGTACTGTCTGATTTTGTAACTTTTTTCTTTATAGAAGTTATTATTCCGAGGACACGTACAGGGCTGTTATCCGTATATTTTCCCGAAACATTTTCTTCCGTATTCACCATTTCAAGAACGCTGTCGGAATGAAGCTTTTTAGAAAGCGTCTCGTACTGAACCATAGGATGCCCCGTAAGATACAAACCGGTCATTTCTTTTTCCATCGATAAAAGTTCAAGTGCCGGAAATTCATCACAATGCTTACATTGCGGTTCATTGCCGCCAGAAGCCACTCCACTCAAATCAAACAAGCCAAGTTGTCCGTCAACATTATTTCTCTTGTCACGCTCGATATTCTCAACAATCAGAGGTAAATTTGTAAGCATTTCACGACGATTAAGTCCGAGTCCGTCAAGTGCTCCGCTTTTAATTAAGCCCTCAACGGCTCGTTTATTAAAATCCTTACCATATGTTCTCTTACAAAAATCATAAAGTGATTTGTATTTTCCGTTAGAGCTTCTTTCTTTGACAATAGTGTCAATAAAATTGTAGCCGAGATTTTTAATAGCAAGTAGCCCAAAACGAACGCTTTTGCCGTCAGAGGTAAATGCTCTGAAACTCTCGTTGACGCTCGGTGACAGAACGTTTATTTTCAGCCTTGCCAAATCGTCTATATAAAGTGCTATTTTTGTTGAATCATCAATAACACTCGTGAGAAGTGCGGCAGTGAATTGCGCCGGGAAATGGCATTTCAGATATGCCGTACGATATGCAATGACAGCATATGCGGCAGAATGAGACTTATTGAACGCATATGAAGCGAAAGATGACATATCGTCGAAAATGCTGTTGGCAACTTCGGCAGGTATTCCGCGCCTTACGCATCCGTCACACGCATAAGTACCGTCGGAATTTTTCAATCCGTTTACAAAATACTCCCTCTCCTGCTCCATTACCTTGTGCTTTTTCTTTGACATAGCTCGTCTTACAACGTCGGCTCGTCCGAAAGAATATCCCGCAAGTTCCCGGAATATTTGCATAACCTGCTCTTGATATACCATACAGCCGTAAGTAACATCAAGAATATTTTTAAGTTGCGGCGTCTTATATCTGATGCTTTTCGGATTATGTCTGTTATTTATATACATATCAATCGAATCCATAGGGCCGGGTCTGTACAAAGAAATAACAGCAATTATATCCTCTATATTCTGCGGTTTCAGACGGGTTATAACATTTCTTATTCCCGCCGACTCACATTGAAATACACCATAAGTATACCCTGCCGACAGCATATCATATGTCGCCTTATCGTCAAGCGAAATTTTTTCAATATCAAAATCGGGAATATTGTTTTCTCTTACCGATTTTACGGTATCACTTATTACCGTAAGTGTTCTGAGACCGAGAAAGTCCATTTTAAGCAGTCCGAGTTCTTCAATGGTAGTCATGGTATACTGCGTAACCACGGACTCATCATTTCTTGCTAACGGAACATATCGATCAACAGGTTTATCGGTTATAACAACGCCCGCCGCATGAGTTGAGGTGTGCCTTGGCATACCCTCAACTGATTTTGCCGTATCGACAAGCTCCCTGATTTTGGCGTCCTTATCATAAAGCGCTTTAAGCTCCTGATTTTTCGTAAGAGCCTTTTCTATTGTCATGCCGAGCTCGCGCGGAATCATTTTGGAAACCGTATCAACGGTATTGTACGGTATCCCGAGTGCTCTGCCGACATCGCGAATAGACGCTCTTGCGGCCAAAGTACCGAAAGTCACTATTTGCGCAACGTGATCCGAGCCATATTTTCTTATAACGTAATCAATTACTTCTTCGCGGCGTTCATAACAAAAATCAACATCAATATCCGGCATACTTACACGCTCCGGATTTAAAAAACGCTCAAACAGCAGATTGTATTTAATTGGGTCTATACCTGTAATTCCCATACAATAAGCGGCTATACTGCCGGCTCCCGACCCCCTGCCAGGACCTACGGGAATACCATGGCGTTTTGCATAGCTGATAAAATCGGCTACAATAAGGAAATAGTCAACATAGCCCATTTTATTGATAACCGAAAGTTCGTATTCGAGTCTGTCGATATATTTCTGCTCCGGAGCAATTCCGTAATTTCTGTGCAAGCCCTTATAGCACTCATTACGAAAATATTCAAAATGGTCCATATTATCGGGAACATCAAAATGCGGTAGTTTGGTTTTGTGAAACTCAAACTCAACGTTGCACATATCAGCTATAACAGAAGTATTATCAACCGCATCCGGATAATCTCCGAATAATTCACGCATTTCATCTTCGGATTTGAGATAAAAATCATCGGTTCCAAATTCCAAACCCGTATCTTCATCTATTGTATGGTTAGTTTGAATACAGATAAGAACTTTTTGTACTTTTGCGTTTTCTTTTTTTATATAATGGACATCGTTTGTAGCGACAAGCGGTATACCGGTTTCACGCGAAATTTTAACTATCTGAGGCAAAACCCTGAGTTGCTCGGCAATTCCGTGATTCTGTATTTCGAGATAATAATTGCCGCGACCGAAAGTCTTGTCATACCAAAGTGCAGCTTCCTTAGCTCCGTCATAATCGTCTTGCAACAGTTTTCTCGGAATTTCTCCCGCAAGACAGGCAGACAGAGCAATAAGCCCCTCGTGATATTTCTCGAGGAGCTGTTTATCAATACGCGGCTTTGTATAAAATCCCGTCACCCACGATTCAGACACAATTTTGATAAGATTTTCATATCCCGTATTATTTTTACAGAGCAAAACAAGATGGAAACGCTCGTTATCAATACCGTGAACTTTATCAAGGCGCGAACGTGGAGCAACATAAACTTCACAACCGATAATGGGCTTTATCCCATTCTCTTTAGCTGCTTTATAAAACTCAACGACACCGAACATATTTCCGTGATCTGTTATGGCTAAAGAATCCATGTTGAGCTCTTTTGCAGCATCAACAAGCTGTCCTATACGGCAGGTGCCGTCGAGCAGACTGTATTCTGTGTGAAGATGCAAATGAGTAAAAGACATTTAAATTCCTTTCATTTTAAACATCATTACGTGTAATATCTTCGTATGTTTCACGTCTTATAATTATACGCGATTCTCCATCCTTTGCCATTATTACTATAGGACGCGGAATTCTGTTATAATTTGAAGCCATTGAGTAGTTGTAAGCACCTGTCGAAAGCACAGCTAAAAGGTCTCCTGCCTCAACTTTTTGTATTGGAGTATTCTCTTGTATAAGGTCACCGCTTTCGCAGCATTTACCGGCAACAGTTACTTTTTCAGTCTTGGGCTCGTTTGCTTTGTTGGCGCACATTACATCATAATCCGATTGATAGAGAATATAGCGCGGATTGTCGGTCATTCCTCCGTCTACCGAAACATAGGTTCTGATATTCGGAATATTCTTAACGGCTCCGACTGTATAAACGGTAACGCCTTCTGCTCCGACCACAGAACGACCGGGCTCAATAAGTATAAACGGAAGCTTAACATTTTTCTTCTCTGCTTCCTTCTTGACAACAACAGAAACTCTCTTCATATATTCCGAAAACGGCTTCGGGGTATCCGATTCAAGATACTTAATGCCGAATCCTCCGCCGAGATTGAGTTCTCTGATTTCATATCCTACGGTTTCTTTGATTTCAGAAATAAAATCAATCATAACCTTTGCAGCAAGTTCAAACGGCGCAATATCAAATATCTGCGAACCGATATGGCAGTGAAGTCCGCAGAGGTCAATGCTGTCGGTTTCAACCGCAAGCTTAACTGCGGTCATAGCTTCGCCCGTCTCAAGAGCAAAGCCGAATTTAGAGTCAATCTGACCGGTTCTTATAAAAGAATGTGTATGCGCATCTATACCGGGTTTGATTCTCAGCATTATCTTTGCAACCTTACCGGTTTTCGAAGCCAACGTGCTCAGCCTTTTAAGCTCCTCCACATTATCGACAACTATTCTGCCGACATTATTGTCAAGAGCCATTGTAAGCTCATCATTAGTCTTATTGTTGCCGTGGAAACAAATACGTTCCGACGGGAAACCGGCCTTAACGGCGGTAAAAATCTCTCCGCCCGAAACAACGTCTAATCCCATCTTTTCTTCTTTGCATATTCTGCACATTTCAAGGCAGGAAAAAGCCTTGCTCGCATAGCATACAAGCCCGTTACCGTCGTAGTTTTCTTCCATTGATTTTACAAATTCACGGCAGTTTTTTCTTATCATATTCTCATCATAGCACATATACGGTGTTCCGTATTTTTTTGCAAGAGATACGGTATCGCAACCGCCGACGGTCAAATGGCCGCTCTCATTAACTCCTAATCCGTCTGATACAAACATTTGGTTCTCTCCTTTTAAAGTGCATTATTTATATACTCGGTTATCTCTTCCCTGCCCAATCCGTTAGTTGCAGAAAAAGGAATAATAGTAACATTTTCAGAATCCGGTATTTCATCGTAAATTGCCGCTGATCTTTCGGCAAACTGCGTTTTGTTAAGTTTATCGCTCTTAGTCATAACAATAACAAACGGATAACCGGTTGAGCGCAAAAAGTCAATCATCATAAGATCGTCTGCGCTCGGTTTGTGCCTCATATCGATAAGCTGAACGACAAGTCTTATGTTACGACCCGTCTTAAAATAACCTTCAAGCATTTCAGCCCATCTTATTTTCTCGGATTTCGATACTTTTGCATATCCGTATCCAGGTAAATCCACAAATCTGGCATCGTCAACCTTGTAGAAGTTTATCGTAGCGGTTTTGCCGGGAACTGAACTCACTCTTGCAAGTGCCTTTCTGTTAAAAAGGCGATTAAGCAAAGATGATTTTCCCACATTTGATCTACCCGCAAAAGCTATTTCCGGCAAATCGGAAGACGGCAGCTGCGACGATGTTCCAAATGCAGCTTCAAATTCAGCTTTATTCAAATTCATTTTTTACCTCTTAGTTCTGTTGGCATACAGAGGCCGTTTGGCTTCTGTCCTGTTTGAGCTTTATGCTCCTTTGTTTATTATCTTTGACGACTACATTTTTGGATAGCGCGAGAGACAATACCTCGTCGGCTTTTGACACCGATATGAACTCGACATTTTCTTTAACAGCATCATCGATTTCTTTCAAATCCGAAACATTTTCCTCCGGAATAAGAACGGTTTTAATTCCGTTTCTGTATGCCGCCATTGCTTTTTCTTTCAATCCGCCGATTGGCAATACATTACCGGTCAAAGTAACTTCACCCGTCATAGCAATATCGGCTCTTGCCGGTATGCCCGTGAGTGCGGAAACAACCGCAGTTGTTATTGCTATTCCGGCAGAAGGGCCGTCTTTAGGAACAGCTCCCTCGGGGAAATGAATATGAATGTCAGTATTTTTATAAAAATCCATATCAAGAGGCAATGCTTCCGAAATACTCCGGATATAACTGTATGCCGTCCTTGCGGATTCTTTCATAACATCGCCCAAAGAACCGGTAAGTTCAAGCTTTCCCGTTCCCGGCATCTTAACTGCCTCGACCTTCAGCATTTCTCCGCCTACAGAAGTCCATGCAAGACCGTTTACAACACCGACTTCATCCTTATGTCCCTGAGATTCCGGCTTATATTTTTTGGGACCGAGATAGGCCTCAAGGCCGGTCGGCTTCACAGAGATTTTTCCGGTATAGCCTTCGGTTATTTTAACAGCAACTTTGCGCATTACCTTTGCAAAAGTTCGTTCAAGCGTTCTGACTCCGGCTTCTCTTGTATAACTGTCTATTATACTGTGTATGGCATTATCGGTAAAGTGAAGCTGCGACGCTTTGATGCCGTTTTCCTTGAGTTGTTTCGGTATAAGATGTTTTTTGGCTATATTGAACTTTTCCTCGTGTGTGTAACTGAAAAGTTCAATAACTTCCATTCTATCCAATAAGGGAGCTGGTATTTCGTTCTTATCGTTAGCTGTTGTAACAAAAAGCACCTTGCTCAAATCAAACGGGATTTCAATATAGTGATCACGGAATGTATTGTTCTGCTCGGGATCAAGAGCTTCTAATAAAGCACTTGACGGATCACCTTTATAGTCGCTGGCGAGCTTATCAATTTCATCAAGTAAAATCAAAGGATTGGAGGTTTTAGTCCTGATAACAGCTTCAATTATACTGCCCGGCATTGCACCGATATAAGTCTTTCTGTGACCTCTTATCTCCGCCTCGTCATGAACACCGCCGAGAGATATTCTCTCATACTTTCTGTTCAGCGCCTTTGCAAGAGACTTTGCAACTGAGGTTTTACCGACGCCTGGAGGACCGACAAGACATATTATCTGCCCCTTAATATTTGGCGACAGTTTTCTCACAGCAATAAATTCAAGAATTCGCTCTTTAACGTCTTTAAGTCCGTAATGATCTCTGTCAAGTATTCTTCGAGCATTATCGATGTTAAGATTTTCTTTTGAGTAAATATGCCACGGAAGTTCCAAAATCTTATCAAGATAATTTCTTGATACTGCACTTTCGGGGCTGCTCGGCTGCACATATTTAAGCCTGTCGCACTCATTTAACAGCTTCTTTTCGCTGTCAGCATCAAGATGCAGCTTGAGTATTTTTTCGCGATAGCCGTCAGCCTCGGAAGCTGGATTGTCTCCTTCGCCGAGTTCGGCGTTAATAGCCTTTAACTGCTCATGAAGGTAATATTCCTTTTGATTTTCATCTATTTGGCTCTGTACTCGGTCATTTATATCCTCTTCAAGCTGAAGAAGCTTAACCTCTTTGCCGAGTACATCTACAAGTTTTTGTATTCTCTTAAGCGAATCAATTTCGGATAAAACCTCCTGCTTCTGCGGATAATCAAGAGGAATATTGCCGGCAATATAATCGGCAAGCGCACCGGGCTCAGACAGCTTGGCAACACCCATATTTATATCATTTGGGAGTTTCTGAGCTATAATAGAATACTCGTTAAACAACCCTTTGGCATATCTGACAAGAGCCTCTGCTCTCAAATTGTACTTTTCCGAATAAGGAATACTGTCAATTCGTTTGACAACAGCCGTAAGATATGGGTTCACATCCGAAAAAGCTAACAATTCTGCTCTGTACTTTCCTTCAACTATTACTCTTAAGCAATCGCTTGAGGGTATTCTTACAATTTGCTTTATTTCGCAAACAACGCCTATATCGTACACCGCATCAATATTTTCGGCCTCATCCGACATATCCTTTTGTGTAGAAAGAAATATGTCCTGCTTTGTTATCATTGCTGTTTTGACGGCAGAAATACTTTTTTTCCTGCCAACATCAAAGTGCAATGTTATATTAGGGAAAACAACCAATCCTCTCAATGCAACCATAGGCATATTAAGAGCATTATTGTCAAAAAGGTCCATTTATGTAATCTCCTACTTAATTAATTAGAGTTTATTATACAATGAATAAGATTTATCTGCAATAAAAAAGTGTCAACAAATAAAGAATAAGCTAAAATTTTAGTAAGATTGTTAATTTTTGTAACAACTTTTATGTACAAAACGCAGAATATGCATTTTTCTTTGTTATTTTTTTGTCAATTCGTTGACTTTTATTAACACAGATTGATATAATGTAGCAGAAATAATTTTTGGAGGCAATATCAACATGTCCAGAGTTTACAATTTTTCAGCAGGTCCGTCTATGTTACCGGAAGAGGTCTTAAAAAAGGCCGCATCCGAAATGCTTGACTATGAGGGTTCGGGTCAATCGGTAATGGAGATGAGCCACAGATCCAAAGTTTATGACAATATCATAAAAACAGCTGAAAGGCTTCTCAGGGAGCTTATGAATATACCCGACAACTACAAAGTTCTGTTTTTGCAAGGCGGAGCTTCAACGCAATTTGCGGCAATACCGCTGAACTTTATGAACGGTTCAAACAAAGCCGATTATGTTATCACCGGTCAGTGGGCTAAAAAGGCATTTGCCGAGGCTCAAAAATACGGTGATGCAAAAGCCGTTGCTTCTTCTGCTGACAAAACATTCTCATATATACCAAAGCTTGATAAATCTATGTTCAGAAGCGATGCGGATTATGTATATATTTGTATGAATAACACTATCTACGGAACCGTTTATCACGAAATTCCGGATACGGGTGACATTCCTCTCATCGCGGATATTTCATCTTGTTTCCTTTCGGAGCCTATAGATGTAACAAAATTCGCCATGCTTTACGGCGGAGCACAAAAAAATGTTGCCCCCGCAGGTCTTACGATTTGCATAATACGTGAGGATATGCTCGGCAATGCACGGGACATAACACCCACTATGTTGAACTATAAAACTCACGCAGACGCAAATTCGCTTTACAATACACCACCCTGCTACACAATATATATATGTAAGCTTGTTCTTGAATGGATAGAAAAGCTCGGCGGTCTTGAAAAAATGAAAGAACGCAATAAAAAAAAGGCAAAGCTCCTCTATGATTTCCTCGATAACAGTAAAATGTTCAGAGGTACGGTTGTTCCGGAGGATCGTTCTTTAATGAATGTACCTTTTGTTACCGACAGTGACGAACTCAACGCAAAATTTATTGAAGAAGCAACCAAAAACGGTCTTGTTAATCTTAAAGGACATCGAACAGTGGGCGGTATGAGAGCGTCAATTTATAATGCCATGCCTTACGATGGTGTAGAAAAGCTGGTTAATTTTATGTCCGATTTCGAAAAAGCTAATTCATAACTCAGGAGAAATTCACAATGAACAATATTTTAACACTAAATAAAATTTCAAAAAACGGACTTGACAGATTCGGTGAACGCTATGTATGCTCGAATGACGTCAAAGACCCGGATGCGATACTTGTCCGTTCGGCATCAATGCACGAATATGATTTTTCGGAAAATACTCTTGCAATAGCAAGAGCCGGAGCCGGAGTCAACAACATTCCCCTTGAAAATTGCAGCGAACAAGGAATAGTAGTTTTTAATACTCCCGGTGCTAACGCGAATGCTGTTAAAGAACTTGTTTTGTGTGCGCTGTTTTTATCATCAAGAAAAATCGTGCCCGCAATCGAATGGTCAAAAACGCTCAAGGGTGAGGGAGATGCAGTTTCCAAGCTTGTCGAAAAAGGAAAGTCAGCTTTTTCAGGACCGGAAATCAAGGGTAAAAAGCTCGGCGTTATCGGTCTTGGCGCAATCGGGGTGCTTGTAGCAAACGCAGCTCATTCTCTCGGAATGGAAGTTTACGGTTACGATCCTTTTCTTTCTGTTGATGCGGCATGGAAGCTTTCCCGTGCCGTAAAGCACGCCGCTACCCTTGATGATATTTATGCAAATTGCGACTATATAACGCTTCATGTTCCGCTGACTGACGAAACTCGCGGCTTTATAAATGCTGAAACAATCGCCAAAATGAAGAACTCGGTACGCATACTTAATTTTGCTAGAGGAGAACTCGTCAATACCGAGGATATTATTAACGCTCTCGCTGACGGTAAAGTTGCCGCATACGCCACAGATTTTCTTAAAGATGAGTTAATTGACGCAACCGGTGTGATAACAATCCCGCATCTCGGAGCTTCTACACCGGAATCTGAAGACAATTGTGCCGTTATGGCCGTTGACGAATTAAAGGACTATATAGAAAACGGCAATATAACAAATTCCGTAAATATGCCCGCTGTATCTGTACCGAGAAGCGGCAAAACAAGAATTACCATCATTCATAAAAACGTCCCTAACGTTATCAGCCGCATTACAGCAATCGTCGCCGAAGAAAATATAAACATTGATAATATGGTGAATAAATCACGCGGAGAATATGCATATACCATGCTTGATACCGATACGGAGGTTTCAAATGATGCAATAACCGCAATTTCGTCTCAGGACTTCGCCATAAGAGTAAGAGTCATCAAATAAAGGCTACTTTAAATAAAAAATACAAAAAGGAAACCGACTTCATTTTGAAGCCGGTTTCTTTTTGTACTTAACACTTATTAAGCTTTAACATTTTCTTGAGATTTATCTACTTTGACTATTTCGGAAAAAGTTCTTTTAATATCAATGCGGTCATAATACTGCTTAAATCTTACGCACAGCTTAAAGTTGCGATCGCAATTAGGACAATAAAAATCCGCTCTGAAAGATTGATTGACAAAACGCCAGTCCTTCTTCTTTTTAACTTTTCCGCCGCAAACATCGCAAGCGCAGTTAAACACCGAACGGTCAACTATCGGATTATCTATATCACGTATAATGTGCGGTTTATATGCAAGCTTTTCATAAAACACACGATTGCACGGGGTAATGAACCGCTTTAGTCTCTCCGAGTCGTTTACCCTTTTCAAACAAGCTGCAGTAAGCAAGCTGTCATCAAGTGCCCTGTGATGCGGAAATTCATCCGGATTAACTCCAAGCTCGAAAGCAGCGGCAGAAAGCCCGATTTGTTGCGAAGACGAAGCCGAGGGTATAAAAGACTGACAATATTTTTGTGCGTCACAATAGTTATTGACAAACGGAATACGATTTTTCTTTAAAAAGAACTCATAGTTTTTTATTAGAGTTCTGATGTCTCCGTCTCCCCAAGAAAAGAACACATTTTCATCGTCACCGACCCAATTTCTGAACATTGAAAGGGCTTTAAAAAACGGAACTCCGTTAGATATATCCTCATTGGTAATATGCGTAAGCGCCTTTACCCTACCCTGTAGCTTCTTTCCGACCTGTGCTTTTACAATTACCGAAAACTCATCAATCACATTAAAATCTTCATCTACCTTACAGGCACCGAATTCTATAATTTCATTGATATACCCCTTTAGCTTTTTGCAATATGCATTATTCCATTCGAGGTCCATTATAATAAACTGCATAAATAGCTTTAATGCTCCTTAATCATCTTATAATTCCGAATAAAAAGTAACCGTATTGCCATCACAGTTTTTGAAATTTTCCGAATAATCATATCCAAATATTTTCATATCCGGAAAAATATCATGCAGCGGATAAAGAACAAACGCTCTTTCTTTTACTCCCGGATGCGGCAACATCAACTCCGGTGTATCCGCCGTCTCATTTTCATAAAACAGCAAATCAAGATCAATAACACGCGGCCCGTTTTTAATTGTGCGCACTCTTCCTATCCCCGCTTCAATTCCGAGGCAGACTCCAAGTAAAGCTCGTGAAGACAGATTTGTTTCAACAGTCATAACACAATTTAAAAAATTATCCTGTTGGTCATATCCCCAAGGTTCTGTTTCGTAAACAAAAGAAACCTCAGTAACTTTTGTTTCGGGAACAAGCCCAAACGCTTTTTTTGCGTCTCTGATATTTTGAAGTCGGTCTCCTACATTTGTTCCGACACCGATTACTGCTTTCATACTGCCACTCCGTTTCTGTTGCGCTCAATTTCAACCGCAACATAATCAAAATCAGCCTTAATAGGCGCTTGAGGTTTCTTAACAGTTATTTTCAAAGCTTTAATTTCGGAAAACTCATTTAATACAGCATCGGCAACTGTTTGTGCCGCCTTTTCGAGCAAATCAAATTTTCCGCTTAAAAAAGCTCTACGCGCTGTTTTTATTATTTTAGCATAGCTCACGGTATTCTCTACCATATCCGTTTGGCACGGAACATAAAGAGAAAGAAATGCGGTTATATCTAAAATAAAAAGCTGTCCGTCTTCCTTCTCTTCAGGATTTACACCGTGATATGCATAAAGCTTTAATCCATTTACGATTATTTTATCCATTGCATCACCCTCTGAAGACGGCATCAGCCATATCCGCCGCAATTTTCGACTCCTTTACTTCATGCACACGTATCATATCCGTTCCGCCGAAAACAGCAGCTGTATCTGCGGCTATCGTTCCAAACAAACAGTTTTCCGCGTCGGAGTGTGATGCTGCTTTAATTACACGTTTATTTGAAAGAGCGGTAAGCAACATAACATCCTGCCTTTTCAACCGCTTTATATTTTTTATAAGAGTAAGATTATCCTCATAATCTTTACCGAATCCGATGCCCATATCAAGACATATCTGTTCTCTTTTTATGCCGAAGTTTTCACTCTTTTCCAACATATAGTCAAAAAAAGCATTGACATTTCCGACAACATTTTCTTCGTAATCGGTCATTCTGTCGGCATCACCGCCGCCTGTATGCATGACTATCCAACCGGCATTGTAATTTTTCACTAAGGAAGCAATATCCGGATTGAATCTTCCGCTTACGTCATTTACAACAGCCACTCCGTGCATTAAGCAGTATTCAGCTACCGCCGGATAAAAAGTGTCAACAGAAGTCGGTACCGAGAGCTTCGGAATTATCGCATCAATATACTCCTTAATAATTGAAAGTTCCTCTTTCTCCGAAAGCTCTTTGTGCCCCGGTCTTGTGGATTGCGCACCTATATCTATTATATCGGCTCCGTCGTTTTGCATTTGTAAAGCGTGGTTAAGTGCTGCACCGGGCGAATTCCATTTGCCGCCGTCATAAAACGAATCCGGAGTTACATTTAAAATGCCCATTACATATGTACGTGTATTTAACTCAAAGCTGAAGTTTTTTCCTCGAAAAAAGAACACTTTATTTTGCTCCTCTCAAAAGCGACATTACTTCTACGCGCGTTCTGGCATCTTTTCGCATTGAACCACGCAGTGCCGACGTAAAGGTAGTGGCTCCTGCCGCTCTCGCTCCGCGCATTGTCATACAAAGGTGCTCTGCCTCAACAACCACCGCAACGCCCTTCGGAGAAAGATTTTCCTCGAGAAAGTCGGCAATCTGCGAAGTAAGACGTTCTTGCAGCTGTGGCCTTTTAGCAAAATCCGAAACAATCCTTGCAAGCTTTGAAAGCCCTATCACCTTTCCGTCTGCCGGAATATATGCGATATGAGCTTTGCCGATAAAAGGAAGTAAATGGTGCTCACACATAGAATACATGGGTATATCCCTAACTACAACCATTTCATCATTATCGCCCTCATCAAACACCTTTAGCAGCCTATGAGGATCGCTGTCAAGTCCTGCAAATATCTCTTCATACATATTAGCTACACGTTTAGGTGTTTCAACAAGGCCTTCCCTGTCGGGGTCCTCACCTATTGCTATCAGAATTTCTCTGACAGCTTTTTCGATTCTTGCTTTATCCATTTAATTAACCTCTATTCAAAAACAAACTGTACCGTATATATATCATCGTCTTCGGCATATGTAACAGAAGAGAACTTTTTACCGCATTGCTTATTGACATCATCTAAAACATCATAAATACCGCTTTTATCAACTAAATCGGTAATAGCCTTATTGAATGCGTAAACGTTGACAAAACACACTTCTACTTGGTTACAGCTGTTTCTCACATTTTTTACCGCAGTAGAAGTCATAGCTTTCTTTTCGTTTTTGGTAAAACTCTCGAACATCAAATTATTTACTTTAAAATAGTTTGCATCAGTCGAAACACAATTGTTATCACTCGGAGCAAGATTGAAATGATTTGCTTTAATCATATCATCGGATAAATTAAAATATGAATGACTTACTGCCGCACTATCGTTATCATAATCGTCCCAAGTTAAATCAAGATGATAGTTTTTACCGTCAATATTTACAATATTCCACATATGACTTTCGGTTTTGCCATCCGAATTAGTAGCATCACCGCAAATCAAATAATTGATTACAGACAGTTTATCAAGAAACAGCTTTGCAGCCCGCGCGTAGCCTTCACACACAGCCTCGCCGTTTATAATCGCATCATAAGACGAACCATTTAAGCTTTCACCCTCATTATATACATAAATGCACTTGTCGCAGATATAATCATGTGTAAGCAATTCTTTTTCATAATCACTGCTGTTCTCTGGAACAGTCTTTAAGAACTCCGAAACAGCTGTATTAAGTTCATTTGTTTTTTTGTCACATTCTTCCTTATTTGCCGAATATTCCGGCACATAAAAGAATTTATTTCCGTCAGCTTTAACAGAGCTTGACATACCGAAACATAAAATTCCCGGATTATCATATGTAACCGCATAAAACACTTTGCTGAATTCATCCTCATCAATTTGAGGAATTTCAATTTTTTCCGGATGTTCGCTGATATTATTTACAATAAGAGTGTACGCTGTCTTACCGTCATCAGTAAGCTGATTATAGTAATATCTTGACGGGTCATTTTCGTATATTAACTCGACCGATGAAAAATCGGTCGGAAGGTTATAATTCGAAAATCCGCATGACGATAATAACAACGCCAAGCACAAGGATAACAGTAACAAAAAGCTGATTCTACTTTTCATTTTTCTTTGTTACCTCCGGAAATTCATTTGCGGCAGAAGCAACATTTCCGCTCTTTTCCTGCACAAATAGCGTCAAAGCGGAGGAAACCTTCGAATAATCCACAACGGAAATATCAGTATCTGTATTATTCATTATAAAGTTAAATAATGTATCCTGCGCGGTAACATTCTTTGCTGTCATTAAAGCATTCAGCAAGGAGACCGCTGCATCTCGCTTACCTGAATTATCGGCATATAAAAAGTACTTACAAAACAAGTCGGAAGTAAGATTTTGATCACCTGCATCAAGCAACAGAGAAAAATCCGCACCTTTATAATTAATGTCAGACGGGATTCGAACAGTAACATCACCTATTTTCGATACAACCTTTTTAAGCTGTGTCTGACTCATTTTAATATACTTAGTAAAGCTGAGCCCCGATATATCCGTAAGCGGCTTTTCAAGTGCGGCAGCACCGCCCTTTTGATAAATGGCTTTAAGACTGTCGGAACCCACTGAGGTTTCAGCCGGCAATTGCACCACGGAAATACACTTGATGTCCATATTACAGTCGAGAGCTGAAACGCTGATCAATTCCCCGGAATCATCGGTAAACACAAGCAAAATACCTACCCTACCCGATAAAGCATATGATGCGGTTGTCAAATCTGAAGTTGATTCGTCTGAGACGGTCGTACTTTGAACTAAATTGTTCAAATTAAAATCAACCGACTTCATAAATATAAATACCGAAATTGTTCCCAATATGATAACAAAAGAAGAAAAGGCGATGATAAAAGAACGCATTTTTTTCTGTTTGGCTTGTTTTTCACTCGAAAAATCCAAATCACGTATTTTTTTCTTAGGTTTCATCTTCTCACCGCCCTATAATAATCAGATTACATTATAACACAAATACAGCAATAATTAAAGATGTTATAGAGGCAATTTAATCTTTGCCGTAAAGAGTAAAGAAGCTGCTAATACAAAAAAGGCCGGCTGCAAAAGCAACCGGTCATACATTCAACCAACATTTTTAGGTCCGGCAGAAGTTTTAGCTCTGAATTTTTCCTTAACAGATGTTTTAGCTGTTTCGGTGAGCGGCTTATCACCGTTCAGTACGCACTCCTTTGTTATAACGACCTTTTTTACATCGCTGTCGGACGGAATATCATACATAATAGGTAATAAAGTTTTCTCAATTATCGAACGAAGACCTCTTGCTCCGGTCTTTTTTTCAAGGGTTAAATCCGCAACCGCAGACAGCGCATCATCACAAAACTCCAACTCAACTCCATCCATTTTAAAGAGTTCCTTAAACTGTTTAAGAAGCGCGTTCTTAGGTTCGGTTAAAATTCTTATAAGTGCTTCTCTGTCAAGATTGTTGAGTGTTGTTATAACAGGAAGTCTGCCGACAAGCTCCGGTATAAGACCGAATTTTACCAAATCCTGAGGAATAACCTTCGAATATATCTTTTCAGTTTCCAAATTGGATTTATCCAAAACTTTACCGCCAAAGCCGAGAGTAGACTTGCCGGTACGGTTTTCGACGATTTTTTCTATTCCGTCAAAAGCGCCGCCGCAGATAAACAGGATGTTAGTTGTGTCTATTTGAATGAACTCCTGCTGAGGATGCTTTCTGCCGCCTTGAGGCGGAACATTGGAAACAGTTCCCTCAAGAATCTTCAGCAAGGCTTGTTGAACGCCCTCACCGCTGACATCACGTGTAATTGACGGATTTTCAGACTTTCTTGCAATTTTATCTATTTCGTCAACATATATGATGCCCTTTTCGGCTTTTTCAACATCGTAGTCGGCCGCCTGAATAAGACGCAGCAAAATATTTTCAACATCTTCGCCGACATAGCCCGCTTCGGTAAGAGTTGTGGCATCAGCAATTGCAAACGGAACATCCAGGATTTTAGCAAGGGTTTGGGCAAGCATTGTTTTGCCTACACCTGTGGGACCCAAAAGAATAACATTGCTCTTTTGTATGTCCACGTCACTTTTAGCACCGTAATATATTCTTTTATAATGGTTATATACCGCAACGCTCAATGCAACTTTTGCGTCGTCTTGCCCTACAACGTATTCGTCGAGAAGTTTTTTTATGTCGTGAGGCTTCGGAAGCGGTTTATCGGTTTGCGCTTTGTTTTTTCTGACGTGTTTAAATCCGCCGCCGTCTTCAATTATCTCGAGACAAAGTTCAATACAGTTATCACAAATGCATACACCGCCGGGACCGGCAACAAGCTTACCGACTTCATCCTGCGTTTTACCGCAAAAAGAGCAACGCATGGTCTTACCTTTGCTGTCATTATCTCTTGACATCAAAAAATCCTCCGAAATTATCTTTTGTAAAGTATTTTATCAACAAGACCGTAATCAAGTGCTTCATCAGCAGACATAAAGTTATCGCGCTCTGTGTCTTTAGCAATTATATCTATGGGCTTACCTGTATTATCGGCAAGTATCTTATTAAGTCTTTCTCTTATCTTAAGAATCTGCTTTGCGGTAATTTCAATCTCGGTAGCCTGCCCTTGAGCTCCGCCTGAGGGCTGATGAATCATTATTTCACTGTTGGGCAACGCAAATCTCTTTCCCTTTGCACCGGAAGAAAGGAGAAATGCTCCCATGCTGGCAGCCATACCCATGCAGATTGTCGATACGTCACACTTAATATACTGCATAGTATCATATATGGCAAATCCGGCAGTAACAGAACCACCCGGGCTGTTAATGTAAAGACTGATATCCTTTTCGGGATCCTGCCCCTCAAGGTATAAAAGCTGTGCAACAACAAGACTTGCAGTAGCATCATTTACTTCATCGGATAAAACTATTATCCTGTCATTTAAAAGACGTGAAAAAATATCATACGAACGCTCTCCGCGAGATGACTGTTCAATTACATAGGGGACTAAAGCCATGGTTTTTCCTCCTAAAATCCTGCGGCGAAACGCAAAAGCGCCCGCCGCATAAAATAGCATTTAGATTATTGGAATAAAATTCGAATCTTATTCCGCTTTATCAGCCGACTTTTTATCATCAGCCTTTTCAGAAGTCTTTTTGGCTGCCGGTTTCTTTGCGGTGGTCTTTTTTGTTGCCGGCTTCTTTTCAGCTGTCTTCTTTGCAGCTTTTTCCTCTGTGACAACAGCGCTGTCAACAATTAAATCAATTGCTTTTCTGGAAGCGAGCTCCGGCTTAAGAGACTCAGCGGAAACAGCCTTTTTGATAGTGTCTATATCCATATTATATGCATCTGCATATTTCTTGTATTCCGCTTCGATATCCTCTTCAGTAACCTCTATTTTTTCTTTTTCAATTATTTTTTCAAGAGCCAAATTAAGTCTTACCTGTGTTTCTGCTCTCTCTTTGAAGCCTTCGCGGAAGCCCTTCATATCCATACCGGTATATTTGAGGTATGTTTCGAGCTTTAAGCCCTGTGACTGAAGACGATATGAATACTCATTAACGTCATCATCAATCGTTTTTTCTATCATTGCCTCGGGAATTTCAGCTTTTATACCCTTTGCAACTTCCTCAAGGAGTGTATTATGAAGCTCGTTTTCGGCATCATCATTTTTTCTCTTTTCAAGCTGCTTCTTAATATCCTTTTTAAGCTCGTCAAGAGTATCGAATTCACTGACATCCTTAGCAAATTCATCATCAAGTGCCGGTATGTCCTTAACCTTTATACCGTGAAGCTTAATTTTGAACACAGCATCCTTAGAAGCGAGATCGGCCTGATAATCCTCAGGGAATTTAACATTAACATCAAACTCGTCCCCGATTTTGTGGCCGATAATCTGATCTTCAAAGCCTGGAATAAACTGATTTGAGCCTATGGTAAGCTCATATTTTTCAGCTTTTCCGCCCTCAAACGCCTTGCCGTCAACAAAGCCCTCAAAGTCGATAACAACTATATCGTTCTTTTTAACCGCTCTGTCATCAACATCCGAAACAGTTGAATTCTGCTCCTGCATCCTTGCAAGCTCAGCTTTAACTTCATCTGCCGTAACCTTGGTAGATTTCTTTGTAGCCTTAAGGCCCTTATACTCGCCGAGCTCAACCTCAGGCTTAACAGTTACTTTGAACTTCATGGTTACACCGTCATTGCCCATCTCGGGAATTTCAAGGTCATAAGGTGTATCAACTGGTTCAAGCTTCGCTTCCTCAATAGCGGAAGCTACCGCATCGGGATATATAGCCTCAAGAGCGTCCTCATAGAACACACCCTCGCCGTAATATTTTTCAATAAAAGCACGCGGAGCCTTTCCTTTTCTAAATCCCGGAATGGTAATGTTCTTTCTCTGCTTAAGATAAGCCTTTGTAACGGCATCCTTAAAAGTGTCGCCGTCTACGCTTACTTCAAGCTCCCAAACATTGGTATCCACCTTGTTTGAAGATTTTAAACTCATACAAATTCCTCCTGAATATTTACAGTAACTATGGTATTATAACAGATAAGACCTTAAATTACCATACTTTTTTATTAATTTATTTTTTCTATCAATTTAGGGCAGAATTTAAGATAATCTGCCGATAAAAGTTGAAAATGAATACCGTCTTTTTCACCGTTAAAAGAATTATGAACAGAGGCACTGTGAAGATGTGCATAATAACATCTCTTTATATTCTTTTCAACCAACACATCATAAATCGTGTCGCAGATTTGCAAGTTGTTTATCGGCGGATAGTGTAAAAATACAACAGGCTCACCGCCTAATTTTTCTCCGCACTCTATTGAGCGGCGAAGTCTTTCGGCTTCACGTTTTACAACTTTTTTGTCGAGATCGCTCTCCGCGTCAAAAAACCAACCTCTCGTTCCGCAAATACTGATGTCACCGACCCTGTATGCATTGTTATGCAAAACAGACAGAGTTTCAAATTTGTTTTTGAAAAAAAACTCGTCCATTTTTTTCTTGGTGTTCCACCAATAATCGTGATTGCCCTTCATTATTATCTTTTTGCCGGGCAAAGAATTCAGCAGTTCAAAGTCCTTGTATGCTTCGGAAAGAGACATTCCCCAAGACACATCACCCATTATAACAACAGTATCACCCGGGTCAACTACCCTATTCCAATTTGAAACGAGTCTTTCAACATAGTTGTCCCATCCGCGAAAAATATTCATCGGCTTATCGGTGCCGAGCGACAAATGGGTATCGCCGATAGCAAATAATGACATAACAAAGCTCCGTTCAGACAACAAAAATCCGGAAATGAACAGATTAAATGTTGAGCATTTTGAATACTACATTTGCCATATCGTCTTTAGTCGTTACATCACCGAATCTTACTTTCTTATCTTTAAGCGTAGCAAGCTGCGGCGGTACGGGTTCACCTGTAAGCGCGTGCAATTCATCAACCATTGAGAATTCGTCGGTAGATTGAATATCGCTTGTAAGAGCTGACAAAACACTTGCAGAGAATTTATACGGATTTGCAGTAGACGCTATTACTGTAGGCGTTTTATCGCCGCTTTCGCTGACATAATCCTCATAAACTTTGACAGCGACAGCCGTGTGCGTATCGCAAAGATAATGATATTTATCAAAGTTTTCCTTGATAGTCGCCTTTGTCAAGGTATCATCACAATAGCCGGCTCTGAATAATTCTTTGATTTTTTCAAAGAGCTGTTCCCCTACAGTATATTTACCGCTGTTTGCAAGCAATTTCATATATTCTCTTACTTCAGCATCATTTTCACCCGAAAGGTGGAACAAAAGCCTTTCAAGATTACTTGAAATAAGTATATCCATCGACGGAGATGCCGTGCAATAGAAATTACGATTTTTGTCGTATGTACCTGTTTTTAGAAAATCAGTCAGTACATTATTAGAGTTGGATGCACAAATAAGCTTACCTATCGGCACGCCCATTCTCTTGGCATAATAAGCGGCAAGGATGTTGCCGAAATTTCCGGTAGGAACTACAACATTCATTTCCTCACCGAGCTTTAGCGAACCGTTCTCGACCATATCACAATATGCCGATACATAATATACTATCTGAGGAACAAGCCTGCCCCAATTAATTGAGTTAGCCGATGAAAATGCGAGATGGTTTTCTGCAAATTTCTTCTTAATTTCCGAATTTGTAAATATAGACTTAACTCCGCTTTGTGCATCATCGAAATTGCCTTTGATAGCACACACGCTTACATTATTACCCTCTTGTGTAGTCATCTGAAGCTTTTGCATAGGACTCACACCGTCAACAGGGTAAAAGACAAGTATTTGAGTATTATCCACATCTTTAAAGCCCTCAAGTGCTGCTTTTCCTGTGTCACCCGAGGTTGCGACAAGAATAACAATCTTAGTATCCTTGAGAGTCTTGGAAGCAGATACGGAAAGAAGATACGGTAAAAGCTGCAAAGCCATATCCTTAAAAGCGCATGTGGGACCGCGCCAAAGCTCAAGTATGCTTTCCTTATCAGATATCTTATAAAGCGGCGCAATTTTTTCGGAGCTGAAGCTCGACTTTTTATATGCACCCTCTACGCAATAATTAAGCTCATCCTCGGTAAAATCGGTAAGATAGAGCTTCAAAATCTCTTTTGCCCTGCCGGTATACGGAAGTGTACCTATTCTCTTTATATCATCAAGCGTAATATGCGGAATTTCCATGGGAACAAAAAGTCCGCCCTCGGCCGAAATACCTTTTGTAATAGCCTCAGCCGAAGAAATCTTGATTGATTTGTCTCTCGTACTTGTGTAATACATAAATTTGCACTTCCTAACTGAAAAATCAGATGTATTTTAACATATAAATTACATATTTGCAACGATAAAAGCGTTCGCATTATCGAAGAAAATGCCGTTTATCAATTCATCGCTGTAATTTTCTCTCGCAAGCCCGTTAGCTATTTTGTACAGTTTATCTATCCCGCAAAGGTCATCGCTTACTGTGCATCCGTCAAAATCGCACCCAAAGCAAATAGTGTGTTCAGCTCCAAGCGAGCAAAAATGCTCTATCTGTCTGATAACCGAACAAAGGCCTGCTCCGTTTTCCACACCGAGAAATTTCTCATAAAGATTAAGTCCGATTATACCCTTTTGCTCTGTAATAATTCTAATCTGAGCGTCTGTAAGATTGCGTTTTTCGGCAAACGGATTATCAACAATATCACAATCCGAATGGGTTGCAATAAAAGGTTTTTCGGAATACTCCGCCACATCATAGAAGCCACGTTCACTTAAATGCGAAACGTCAACAATGATTCCTTTTTTCTGCAATTTCTTGACGCAGTTAACACCAAACGGCGAGAGTCCTTTTGCATTTTCGGTAAAGCAGCCGTCGCCGAGCTCGTTTTGACCGTTCCATGTAAGGGTAAGAATTCTAACGCCCTTTTCATACAATGCATCGATCACATCTGTGTCGCCGCCGAGAACCGCACCGCCCTCAACAGACAAAAATGCAGCAATTTTATTTTCGCCGAAGGCATTGTCCATTTCACCGGAAGAACAGCAGAATGCCACAGTATTATAATTCTTTAAAAGCTGTTTTTCAAAGAAAGCGTAAACATTATTAAAATAGTCGTATGCCTCGTCGCCTCTTTTTTCATCCGGTATCCAAACGGCAAACACCTGACAATATTTATTGAATACTCTTTTTCCGCGCTCTAAATCTATATGAAGGTCATTTTTATAAAGCTCGGACTTTCTGTTATAACATTCACTTAAGGTGTCGCAATGAAAATCAATAAGATTCATTTTCCCTCTCCGTCAAAAGCATTTGTAATAAGGTTAATCTTTGCAACCTGATTTTTTTCAACAAACACCTCAGCGACATCAAATCTCGGTTGCAAATCAACATTGTGTGACGCAATATATAGCTTTGCCGCCGCTATTATCTTTTTCCTTTTAGAAAAAGTAACGGCGTCGGCAGGTGCGTACTTATAATTTTCAGATCTCGTTTTAACCTCAACAAAGCATATATATTTGTTTTGCTTTGCAATTATGTCAATTTCTCCAAGACGGCATCGGTAATTGGCAGTAATTATTTCATATCCGTTTTCACGCAGATATCTGCCGGCCGCAAGTTCACCGAGCTTTCCCGTAACAGCCTTATTCACCTTTTGTCCTCCAAATTTTTAAGAAAAGTCTTGCGGTGTACATCCGAAATGCCGTATTCTAAGATCTTCTCATAATGGAGCTTAGTCCCGTAACCCTTGTGCTTTCTAAACTCGTATTGCGGATACTTCTTATCAAGTTCAATCATATATCTGTCACGCGTTACCTTGGCAAGGACCGACGCTGCTGCTATTGACATTGACTTGCCGTCGCCTTTAATAACGGTAACTTCGTTAATGCCCGTATGCGGCTTTTGATTTCCGTCTATCAGCGCCAAATCAGGTTTCACACCAAGTTTTTCCACGGCGCGTTTCATAGCAAGGAAAGTTGCGTTAAGTATATTCATTTCGTCAATTTCCTTTTCGCTTGCAAAAGCGATACCGTAAGACACAGCCGTTTCTTTAATAACGTCATAGAGTGCCTCTCGCTTTTTTTCGGTCAGCTTTTTCGAGTCGTCAAGCCCGGGTATCACGGCTCCCACAGGCAGTATAACCGCAGCAGCACATACAGGTCCCGCAAGCGGTCCGCGTCCTGCTTCGTCCACTCCGCAAATACAGTTAAAGCCATCGGAAATGTATTCTTTTTCAATCTCAAAATTCACCATCAATAAATTCCGTCCAAAGTAATTTTTCCGAGCTTACCCCCACGGTACTCGTCGAGCAGCATTACGGAAACTCTCTCGGTATCAACCACGCCGCCGCGCATAATCATACCGCGTTTTTTGCCTATAAGCTCAAGTATTTCATACGGTTCAAGCTCTTCAAAGTTTTCAATTTTATATCTTTCGGTGAGCCTTTCGGGATAAAAATCGCGCATAACGCGAAGAAAACGAACAGCAAGCGTTTCAATATCAACAACTTGATCTTTAACCGACCCGACAAAAGCTAATTTATCGCCGACTTCCGGATCTTCAAATTTAGGCCACAAAACGCCCGGAGTATCCAGAAGCTCAAGCCCTCCGCCTATTGCAAACCATTGGTTATGCCTTGTAACTCCCGCTTTATCCGCAACCTCGGCTCGTTTTTTGCCGGCCATTTTGTTTATAAATGACGATTTACCTGTATTGGGAATACCGACTACCATAAGACGTATTTGTCTACCGGCCATGCCTTTATCTATATTACTCTGTATTTTATCTTTGAGGACTTCATTTACAAGCGGAACAAATCGATTTAAGCCCTTACCGGTTTTACAATCAAGTGCCAAAGCATATATACCGTTTTGCCGAAAATATTCAAGCCATTTTTTTGTAGCCGCATCATCTGCGATATCACACTTATTAAGTATTGCTATATGCGGCTTTTCTCCGATTATTTCAGCAATTTCCGGATTTTGGCTGCTTCGCGGAATGCGAGCATCAAGTATTTCAACGACTGCATCAACAAGCGGCAGGCTTTCCTTTATCTTTCGGCGCGTTTTCGCCATATGCCCGGGAAACCATTGTACATTTTGTTTTATAGTATCATTCATAACTAACACCATAGCTCGGCAAAAGCGTTTTATCCCCTACCCTGTAAAAAGCCTTGCCCATTATATATCTTTCATCAATAAGTCCGATTGATTTATAGCGACTGTCCGTAGAATGATTACGGTTATCACCCATTACAAAAACATATCCCTCAGGAACCGTCAGCGGAAAATTCATATTGCCCTGTGTCAAAGTTTGCTCTCTTATATACGGTTCATATAAAACTTTGCCGTCAACCGTAACAGTACCCGCAGTCGCGTCCACATCAACAGTTTGACCGCCAACCGCTATGATTCTTTTAATAAGCACCTCATTATATTGATTGGGCTGAGATATTATAACAACATCACCGTACTTCGGCTGATATCCGGCAGCAGTAATAAAGACTCTGTCTCCGTTGTGAAACGAATCCAACATCGACGGGCCGTTAACCGAAGATATTTTAAACAGAAAAGTAAATATAAACGTTACCGCGATAATTGCGCTTACAAGCACCGAAGCAAAATCATAAATACCGCTTGCTCTTTTTTTGTTATTTTCCATTGCTATCTATCTTCCAATCTCCCACAGGGATTAATCTAAACTCAGCAACACCGAGAATATACCTCGTGTCTATAAATCCTATCACGGATGATCGACTGTCAAGCGAGTGATTTCTGTTGTCACCCATCACAAAAACACAGTTTTGCGGAACAGTCAGCGGAAAAGATGTATCAAATGATCTCTCGGTTTTTTCCGCTATGTACGGCTCATCCGAGACAACTCCGTTAACAGTAACCTTACCTGTACGAAAATCAATATCAACTGTATCACCGGCAACAGCTATCACACGTTTTATAATAGGCTCATTCAGCTTGTTGGGCTGCGTCACAACCACTATTTCCCCACGGTTTATTTTTGTATTAACAGCGCGCACCGCAAGCCAATCGCCGTTATGTAAGGTCGGTTCCATAGATTGCCCACTCACACCGACGAGTCTGAAAAGAAAAGCAAATATCACAAAAATAGCAAGCAGAGCATATATAACCGAATCGAACCAATCAAATACAGCCTTTATGCGCTTTGTGTGTTCCGCCGGAGCTCTGCAAAGCTCACGATAATCGACTTCGAACTGCTCTACTTTTCTCAAAAAACTCACCAACTTACATTTTAGCATTATCAAATATTTTACAACAAAAACGCTGAAAAAGCAAAGCATTTTAAAAAAAATAAAGGGCGGCAAAAAGCCACCCTCTTTTTCAATCAGCTTATATACGCTCTTTAACCTTAGCAGCCTTACCGACTCTGTCACGAAGATAATAAAGCTTGCTTCTGCGTACCTTACCGGTTCTGACAAGTTCTACCTTAGCAACGTTGGGAGAATTTACAGGGAATACTCTCTCAATACCAACACCGTAAGAAACACGACGAACGGTAAACGTCTCAGAAACACCGCTGCCCTTGCGAGCTATTATAGTACCTTCAAAAACCTGAATTCTTTCTCTTTCGCCCTCGCGAATCTTAACGTGTACCTTTACAACGTCGCCGACTTTGATATGAGGGCGTTCTTCCTTGATCATACCATCGGTAATAACTTTTAATGCGTCCATAATGTCCTCCTAATTTTTATCAGACGTTCGTGCACTAAATACAAATGCAGAGGACCGTCAGCTTTAATGTTGCCATTAACTGCCGTTAGTGTTTATAAAAACCCAACGCACAAAATGCTTATATATATTATCACATTGTTTTTCTAAAAGCAAGCATTTTTTAAATGATTATAAAATTTATTGTTTAAAAAATATTATTCAAAGCTTTTAAGATCTTCAGTCATCATTTTTTGCTTTAATATTTCGCAAAAATCGACATCATCTCCGAGCTTAAGCGCGTCAACAAAAAGATTTGGATTGATGTTATTTTTACTGCCTGCCGTAAGTACTGCAGTAAGCACCGTCTTATCATTTAAAGAAATAACGCTGTATGAATTGACGAACTCTTTCAGATTGATTGTTTTCAGCACTTTTCTCTTCCCTTGTTTTCCCATCTTTTCGGCAAGCAGTTCGTCGCATAACAGTTTCTCTTCTATTTCATTTTTTATTTTTTCGTTTTTTCTTGTGTGGAACGTAATTTTATATTCGGCAAAAGCTATGTCGTTTGCTTTGTAAACCGGCACGGCAACATTAGTTATTCTGATACCGTCAGGCAAATTAACATTCAGTCTGTTTTTAACCTCCTCAAAGCCCATTTCCTCCGTTAGCCTAATATCCATGGATTCACACAAGCTTTCAACTCCGAGAGTCAACGGTAAAGCGAACGTAATAAAAAGGTGCGGATTAAAGCCCTCCGTATACCATGCGGGTATCGCCGCACGTTTTATGGCACGCGTCATACAACGCATAAGATCAAGATGCGATATGTATTTCGTCATACCTGTTTTTTCAAAAAAGACTCTAACATTTTGCATCGCATTTTCCTCCGTTAAGCTTTGCTGCACCGCAGGCGGCGCACTTTTGTCTGCAATTTGGAGTTGTAACGCTCATATGCGCTTTCTTATTTTCATCAATAAGAAATTCTTTTCTTATACCGTAATCAAGATGATCCCATGGAAGGATCTCATCATACTCACGTTTACGATTGGCATAAAACGAAGGATTGACGCCGCACTCTTCGAACGCTTTCATCCATTTATCGAAATTGAAAAATTCATCCCAGCTGTCGAATTTGCAACCTTTTTTCCATGCGGAATAAATAACGTTACAGATTTTTCGGTCACCGCGAGCCAAAACGCCCTCAAGAAAACTTGTGGGAGACTGATGCCATGACACCTGAATTTTTTTTGAATGTACGGAAGACAACAAATGCTTTTGTTTTTCGACGAGCATATCCATGGTATCTTGCGGTTCCCACTGAAAAGGAGTGTGCGGCTTCGGAACAAATGAGGCTACACTTATGCTGACGGTAACACCTTTGCCTTTAGGCTTATTTGGATTACTGTAATAAAGCTCAACCACCTTTTGAGCAAGCTCGGCTATTCCTGCGATATCGTCAAGAGTTTCCGTTGGCAATCCCATCATAAAATACAGCTTTACGGCAGTCCATCCGCCTGCAAAAGCCTTTTCACAAGTGTTTATAACCTCTTTTTCCGTTACGTTTTTGTTAATTGCATCACGCAATCTTTGCGTACCGGCTTCCGGTGCAAACGTAAGACCGCTGCGGCGGATTTTTTTAAGCTCGTCCATAAGTTCATCAGAAAAATTATCGACTCTGAGCGAAGGGAGCGAAACATTTATATTTTCTTTTAGTGCCCAAGAAAACATTTCCGGTATCAACTTGTCTATTCCCGTATAGTCGCTTGTACTGAGCGAACAAAGTGATATTTCATCATATCCGGTGGAGTCGCAGAGTCTTTTGGCCTGACGGTTTGCGGTTTCGTAGTTTTTTTCACGAATCGGACGATAGATAAACCCTGCCTGACAAAATCTGCAGCCTCGAATACATCCGCGAAAAATCTCGCAAACAGCTCGGTCGTGCACAACATCAATAAACGGCACAACAAACCTGTCAGGATAATAAACCTTGTCAAGATCACTGATAATACGTTTTTTTACTCGTTTCGGTGCAGTGGCTTTATTCTCAATATTTTTAACCGTACCATCGGCGTTATAACTTACATCATACAGTGACGGTACATATACGCCCTGTATTTTGGCCGCTTCACATAAAAATTCATATTTATCCGAGCCCATTTCCTTGTGTTTTTCCAAAAGGTCAATAAGCTCGTTTGTAACCTCTTCGCCCTCTCCGAGCATAAACAAATCAATAAAATCCGCTATAGGCTCCGGATTGCAGGCGCAGGGACCCCCGGCCACCACAAGCGGAGTGAGACTTTTTCTGTCCTTACTTTTAACCGAAATGCCGCCCAAATCCAACATATTAAGAATATTAGTATAACTCAACTCATACTGCAGCGTAAATCCTATCATATCAAATTCGGACAAGCTGTCGCCGCTTTCAAGAGCGAACAGAGGAACATTGTTCCTTCTCATCTCCTCTTCCATATCCACCCAAGGAGCAAAGACTCGCTCACACCATGCATCTTCGCGTTCATTAACAAGACTGTAAAGTATTTTCATACCGAGATGTGACATACCTATTTCATAGTTGTCCGGAAAGCAAAAGGCATACCTAAATTTAATTTTACTTTTATCTTTTACAACGCTGTTTACTTCGCCGCCGATATATCGTGCCGGCTTTTGCACTTTTTGCAAAAGAAACTCTTGTTTTTTTGACAGCATACCATACCTCATAAAAATTAGTAGAGATATCATACAACAAATGCAGATTTTATGCAACCGCTAAGCTTATTTTAACCCTTTAAAAACAAGAAGAATCAAAAGATAAACAGACAGCAATAACAACGAAAAATTATATCTGCTTTTTACAAGCGTCAAAAATCCCGCCACCGTAAGCGGAATTAAAACAACAAGCGACGTAATACATAATATTATTTCGGATTTTTCGACAGAAAATCTTTTCAAAAGCACACACTCGAGTATTCTGCCGCCATCAAGCCCCGACACAGGCAAAAGATTAAACAAAGCAAGTGCAGCATTTATAGCAACAACCGAAAACAAAGCTTGATTATCTCTGTAATTAAGATAGAACAACAGTGCACATACACAAATCGCTATATTCACAAAAGGACCGCAAAAAGCGGTAATTATTTCGTTTTTATAATTTAGCTTAATATCGTTACGACGCAAAACGGTGAGACCGAAAAGGCCAAAACAGATTTTCTGCGGACGTTCTCCTAAAAGCAAAAGTGAAAAAACATGTCCGCCCTCGTGGAGAATTCCCGAGAGGACGGACAATTGCACCTGCGGTCCGACATCAAAACACAAAAGTGCTGCAACAGATGCTGCGAACAAAAAGCCGATTTTAATTTCGGTATCTTTAATAAAAAAAGACATCAGATATCAAGTATCCAAACAGGGTTACACCACAACCCGTTTATTTTGAGTTCAAAATGAAGATGCGGTCCTGTGGCCTGCCCGGTCATGCCTGCAAGCGCAATGATGTCACCTGCCGAAACGATGTCCCCTTCCGAAACAAAAAGCTCTTTGCAGTGGCAATAAATAGTTTCGACATTATCTGAATGAGAAATGACAACATAGTTGCCGCGAAGCTTGGATTCCTGTGCTTTTATGACGGTTCCGCCGAAGGTCGCTCTTATAGGCGTACCCTCCCGCACCGCCAAATCGAGTCCGGTGTGAAAGCCATATTCCTCCGTAACAGGATTTACACGATAGCCGAATTTTGATGTGATTTTTGCATTTTCTACCGGCATTACAGCTTTTTGAGACATGCTTACCGGCGCAAATGATGTTTTTTCTTTTGCGGTCAATATATCCTCTCCGCCGATTCCGGTAAGTTCGTTATCATCATACGAAGCAAGTGAGGAAGCTTCTTGGCTATACGATTCGGTTTCGTCACTTTTTTTGACTTTGTCGGTATCGTTTATAGGCTCAAAAACAAAATCGGCAGATTTTTTAATGCTTTTCACAACCTCCGCAAACGGGATATCGGTAGATGAAATATTATAATAGGACTCACGAAGAAATAAAAAGACAGACGATTGAGTTTTAAACATTATAATCATAAAAATTCCTATTGCAATGCAGAGTATAATTTGCACCTTCAAAACAGGCAGCAAGAAGTCTGTTTTCACTTTGGGTTCCCCGGACTCGTGTCCTCTTCGGTATTCGCAATAATCGTATTTTTTGCCGGAGGCGATACCGTTAGGCTCATGCTCGTAAGCGTTATACATTTAAATCACCCGATAATGTATATTAAAACAAAAAAAGAAAAATGCCTTTTCATTTTGAAAAGACATTTAAAGCAAATTTCACTTATTAAAATTATATTCTTCTGTCAAACATCCGGCTGTAACACCCGATTCAAAGGTGCGGTGATTTGCTATATAATCAATCGTCCCGAAAACAAGCATTAAAGACACCGCAAAAGCAAGTACTATCAAAAATATTGCTTTGAACTTGTTTTTTGGCCCCATACGCTACTCCTCATATACAAAATATTAAGAAAATATTACCATTTCAAATAATCACAGTCAACACAAATCAGGCAAAAAAAATAACACCCGGCTAAAGCGGATGCTATAAAAACGGTACTTTTTGCTTACGAACAAATTAAAGACCTGTTTAAAATGGTGGACGTTAACGGACTCGAACCGCTGACCCTTCGCACGTCAAGCGAATGCTCTACCAACTGAGCTAAACGTCCATATCGGCGACGGGTGTTATTATACAATATGCATCAATAAAAATCAAGAGGTTTTTCTATATTTTAAAAAGTGTATCGGTTATAAGCAGCATTACGGTTCCAGGCAGTCCGCCGAGGCCGCACACACCGAGTGAAAAAGCATTAACGCTTAAATGCACACCGAAAAATCCCCCGATAAAATTTGCAGCTATAAGCGAGGCTATACCCTGTAAAGCCGTCATGAAAAGCGATAATAAAAATTTCTTTGTGCGGAACATCGAAATAATTATGATAAAACCGAATATACCGAGAACAATATATATTGCAGTTGTCATTACATTCTCCCCTTCATACGCTATACTATGAGGACAACATATGCTTTTATGACAAAAGTGCCGTTTTTTCCCAACCGGTGAAATACCGCTATATTTTAAGCAGGTGATTTTATGAGAGAAATAATAAACACATTCGAGCAATTTTGCAAAAAGCTTGACAAAAATATAATTGTTGAAGAAAGAATACTGAATGACGGCAAAAGGATTTTAAAATGTCGCGGTTGTACCGATTGTAAAAGCAACTGCAAGAGTATAGAGAGATTAAAATATTACAAATTTTCAAAAACTACGCAAAAATAGTCAAATGCGGTTGACCGAAGGGGAAAAAACGAGTATTATATTATGTAATTAAATATAATATTAGTTTTTTACATATAACGGTGATATAAAAATGAAAAAAATAGTGGATTTTGAAATCTGCGATATAGTTCCGTATTCAAACGGAATTATTTTTGCTAAAAAAGAAATGCTTGACGATAACAGATGCAAGGTTACGTTTTATGGGTATGATATAAAAAGAGCAAAACCGATTCCGGTCACAAAAAGCGTTTATCAGCTTAATAAATTCGGCAATGCTTTTAAGGCGATTTGCGATAATATAGGTGATTATATCTCCTGCGACACGGCCGTAATGAGAAATAAGGATATTGCAGTTGTCTATCCGAGTGGCGAAACCGGAATTTTTGATAAGGACGGCAACAGTAAATGGAGCGGGGATTTATTTTATCATGACTCCCCTGTTCAAGGCGTCGCTGCCGACGGTCCTTTAATTTGGTGTACCGTACCGGAGCAAAATGCAATTATAAATTACTCTGTTACACACAAAAAATTCAGTTTACGTATCGGCGGAGATTCTTCAACGGCTTTTGATAATCCCTATTCGCTCAGTATATACGGTAACGAGTTGTTTGTCTGCAATGCCGGCTCTTGCAAAATAAGAACTATCAACCTTAAAGATTTTTCGGTAAATGATTTTCGCATTTTTGACGAACCGATTTATCGTTATCTCAGAGTCTGCGGCAGAGAAATAGCCGTGCTTGAATCCGGCGTTTACATATTATAAATCTTAATAGTTAAAGCCTGTTCTTAAGAACAGGCTTTTTGTTATATTAAATCATTATTCGTCCGACTTCTTAGCTCCGAGCTTGTTTTCTTCACCGTGAGCCATTCGCTTGATATTTGTCCGATGCATAAAAATTATGAGCAAGGCTATAACGGCAGTTGCAACGGTCGGAACAACCGGAGAACATTCGGGATACCAAAAGTAATATACAAAGTAAGTCGCTATCGGTAATATTACCGCCGAAATAATTGAACCGAGAGAAATCATTTTAGAGACGGCAACAATAATAACAAACGGAATCATCACTATCGGAAATGTTTGCCATGCGAGAGCTGTTGTAACTCCGAGAGCAGTAGCGACACCCTTTCCTCCTCTGAATTTAAAGTAGATAGGAAACATATGACCGAGTATTGAAAAGACGGCAGCAATATATCCGCAGACCAGTGGGTCAGCATCTCCGCAAAGCAGTTTTTTTGCCAAAACAACAGCAACTATCCCTTTTCCGACATCACATATAAAAGTAGCTATTGCCGGGGCTTTTCCGAAGGTTCTGAGCATATTGGTCATACCCGCGCTTTTAGAGCCAAAATTGCGAATATCCTTATGATAAAACAGTTTTGATATAATTATACCGAAGCTCAGCGAGCCTATAAGATAGGCCGAAACGGCACATATAGCATAATTGATTATGGGCTGCATAAAAACCCTCCCGTTCAAATGATTATTTAAAGTCCTTTAATTATAATTACACACATCGGTTTTGTCAATCGCGCATAAAGGCCAAAAGCAAAATAGGTTTACACAAAGTTTCAAAAAACGACTTTTTCCTATTTACTTTTACACTTTGATATGGTATTATACCAAAAAGTAAAGCAGTCCTTTAATTCGGTACGAGATGCCGACAAGGTAACGCGAAGAAATATTTGTGTAGGTGTACCTTGTCGCATTGCGTCAAGGTATTTTTTGTTGCGCGGATGGTATTAAAGATGAGCTCAAAGATAATTATTGACACCCAAACTTTGACAAGAACATTAGCCCGCCTTGCTCATGAAATAATTGAACACAGTGAAGGCTATGAAGAGGTCTATCTTGTGGGAATTAAACGACGCGGCGTACCGCTTGCTAAAATGCTCAAAACTAATATTGAGAGTTTTTCAAATTTGAAAGTGCACCTCGGCGAGCTTGACATAACTTTATACAGAGATGATTTGTCAGAAAAATATTCCTCTCCACAGCTAAACGGTACTCAAATTGATTTTGATGTAACAAATAAAAATATCATTTTGGTGGACGATGTGCTTTTTACCGGTCGCACAGCAAGAGCCGCAATGGATGCAATAATCAAGCTCGGCAGACCCGCTAAAATTCAACTTGCAGTCATAATAGACCGAGGCCACAGAGAACTTCCGATATGTGCAAACTACGTCGGTAAAAACATACCTACATCAAGTGATGAGTTCGTAAGTGTTAAGGTAAATGAAATTGACGGAGCATTCAGAGCTGAGCTTTACAAAAACAGTTAATAAGGTCTCGTGATTTTATCCGAGCCTAAATATATTCAGGAGGCGTAGTAAATGAAACTTATTTACGACATCAAAGACAAACCCAAATTCGGGCAAGTAATCGTTTTTGCATTTCAGCAGTTGCTTGCGATTCTTGCAGCTACAATTGCAGTACCGGCAATAATCGGTCACGATATGAGCCAATCGGCAGCACTTTTCGGCGCCGGCATAGGCACAATCGTATACCTTCTCTTCACAAAGTTCAGAAGCCCGGTTTTCCTTGGTTCTTCATTTGCATTCATAGGATCAATGCTCGCGGCGTTTGCAGGCAGCATCTCAATGCAGCTTGGATATTTAGGCCTTATATTAGGTGCATTCTTCGCAGGCCTTGTTTATGTTGTAATTGCCATTGCCGTAAAGATTTCCGGCGTAAAATGGATTAACAAGCTTATGCCGGCAGTTGTCATCGGTCCCACAGTTTCGATCATAGGTCTTTCGCTTGCCGGCAACGCTATTTCCGACCTTACACAGGGCAAGGTTATGGCAGACTCGGTAGAGCAGGTTGTTGAAAACGGTACTATTGTTGATAAGGTGACTCAAGTATCGACTGCAAGCCCGTATGTTGCACTCATTTGCGGACTTGTCACCCTTTTCACCGTTATTCTTTGCTCCGTATACGGCAAAAAAATGATGAAGCTTATCCCCTTCATCATCGGCATTCTCGCAGGCTATGTTGCCGCTGCCATATTTACCGCTATCGGCATAAAAACAAACAATACCGCTCTTCAAATAATTGATTTCAGTGTATTTTCGAATATGAAGCTCTTTGCTGTTCCGGACTTCACATTTATTGAGGCTCTTAAAGGAACAAAAGAAATAACCGGCCAGTATGTAGCCACCATCGCCGTGGCTTATGTTCCGGTTGCATTTGTTGTTTTTGCCGAGCATATCGCCGACCACAAAAACCTTTCATCCATTATTAACAAAGACCTTCTTGAGGATCCCGGCCTTCACAGAACTCTTCTCGGTGACGGCGTAGGTTCAATGGTAGGTGCTGTTTTCGGCGGCTGCCCGAACACAACATATGGTGAATCGGTTGGTTGCGTCGCAATTACCGGCAACGCTTCTGTTGTTACAATTCTCGCTACTGCTATAATGGCAATTATCATTTCATTCTTCGGCCCGTTTGTTACATTTCTTGCCTCCATACCCAACTGTGTAATGGGCGGCGTTTGCATTACTCTTTACGGCTTCATTGCCGTAAGCGGTCTTAAGATGATACAGAAGGTAAACCTTGACGAAAACCGCAACCTTTTTGTTGTAGCAGTCATTCTCATAGCCGGCATAGGCGGACTCACAATAAACTTCGGAAGCGTAACGCTCACTTCCATCGCTTGTGCGCTTATCCTCGGTATAATTACCAACTCAATCCTTCCAAAGGATAAGGAAATATCCGCTGCGGAATAAGTTAATTTAAAACGCTCCTAAAAAGACGCTGTAAAAATACAGCGTCTTTTTATATATTATGGACTTTTTCAATCAGTAATGATAATATTAATTAACACTCAAAAAGGAGTTGATTATATGACAAATTATATTGACAACGGTATTATCAAAGTCGGCGTCAAAAGCTTCGGTGCCACCCTTACAAGTATCGTTTCGAAAAAAAGCGGATATGAGTTTTTATGGCAAGGCAATCCGACGGTGTGGAACGGTCAGTCCCCTATTCTGTTTCCAATAATCGGTAAGCTGTTAAATGATGAATGTATTATCAACGGGAAAACATACAGCATAATCCGTCACGGTCTTGCAAGGCACAGAGAGTTTGAACCGGTAGTATTGACAGAAAACGAGATTGTGTTCTTACAAAAGGAAAATGCGGATACGCTGAAATGCTATCCTTACAAATATGAGCTTTATATCGCTTTTAAAATTACCGATAATAAACTGACTGTTACTCACAAGGTCATAAATACAAACGCCGAAGAAATGTATTTTTCAATCGGAGCTCACCCTGCATTTAACTGCAATCTCGGTGACACATTAACTTTCGAATATGATGAGACTCTTTATTCCGAAAGAATCGACCGCGATTCGGTAATTACGGGAGATAAGGATCTTATATTGCAAAATAGCAATAAAATAGAATTAACGGAGCATCTGTTTGATAAGGACGCACTGATTTTTCCAAATGTAAAATCCAATTACGTTATCCTTAACGAAAAAAAGGCGGGCAAACACATAAGGTTCACGTTCGGCGATTCTCCGTTCCTTGCAATATGGGCAAAGCCGGCTGCACCCTTTGTCTGCATAGAACCGTGGTACGGTGTAAACGACTCTTATGAAAAAGCTACGGATTTTTCAAAAAAACGAGGGATTCAAAAGCTGAGTTCGGGTGAAAAATTTGAATTTTCGTGGAGTGCTGAGTTTAAAGAGGACTAAAAAACGAGGAACCGGTTTTTAATCGGTTCCTCTAACTTTATAAACTGTGTTTACTTTCTGGCTTACATATATATTGAATTTTACTTTGCCACTCATCCGATCACATTACAGTAACGCAAATTCGTTATTATTATGTACCGGTCAACCGAAGTAGAACATTCAATAATTTTGCCTATACGATATTTAAGTACTCACTTTATTAACTCTGTCTCTACGAGATCGGATGAGCGGCGAAACATGATGTCTGCGGCTCTATGCCCTCTGAACAGTACATCGGAAACGCCTCCTTTAAAATATTCAAGGGATTTATTTTGTTTTTCTTTTCTTTCCCTTGTCTGATTATATTATAACCCATATCTATATAATGTCAATAGTTTTTTTATAATTTTTTTATATTTTTTATTAATTTTATCTCTTTATACTTAAACTTTTATACCACATACAATATAATCTCGCAATAATAAAAAACATCAATAGAGCGATACTGTGATGGCCTTGCTGTTGGGAGAAATATAAAAAATGATTCAACATTTAATCTATGTTTTTTGAAACAAAAAGCCTTTTCAGGTTGACGAAAGTACAGTTTCGCGGTAAAATATAAAGCAATCGGAGGTGAAATACATGGCTGATAACGAATTTACTGCCGATCTTGTAACAATTGAAGATGAAGACGGCGTTACGCATACTTTTGAAGAGCTTGACAGAATAGAAACCGATGACGGGAAATACCTTGCGCTGACACCTGTATATGACGACGCAGAAGAAATTCTTGACGGTGACGGTGAACTTATTATTGTCAAAGTAAATGATGAAAGCGATGACATTTATTTGGAGCCTATCGAAAATCAAAAAGAATACGACGAAATAGCCGAAATTTTTGAGGATAGACTTCAAGATCTTTATTTTATTAAAGACGATGACAAGAATAAAAGCTGATTAAAATCGCAAAATATACATACCTGCCCGATGCGATAAATATACGGACAATATTGACCCAACACCTATATTTTAGGGGTTCGGATTCCGATGCTGTGGAGCAGACCTCCCGCCCATTCGGCGGATGTTGGGAGCACGAATGCTGACGATAGATCCCCACCTGCTTTTGAATGCAGGTTAATTATTGCCGTGTACGGTCGGGCGGGCCTATAAAAAACAGAAGGAGCTGTAAAAACAACTTTACAGCTCCTTTTAATATTGTTGTTATTTTACCGATATAACTCAGCTATACTGTTTACAATTTTATCCTCATCAGCCGTCGAGGTATTGATACACAAATCGTAATTCTCTTTTGCTCCCCACTTTTGTCCGCTGAGAAACGCATAGTATTCGGCGCGCTTTTTATCTATCTGAGCCATATGTCTTTGAAGCTCTCGATCGCTCATTTTTTTAGCATCGTCTCCTCTTTCGCGGCATCGTTTCATTTTGAACTCAAGTTCCGCATAAAGGAATATGCGAAACGGCTCTTCGTCTCGCAAAACATAGTCTGCACATCTTCCTACGATAACGCAGTCAGACTTTTCGGCAACTTCTTTTATTATAACGCTCTCTGTTTTAAGTACTTCAAGCTGCTGATCCATTACCGGATTCGGCGAAGCCCAAAAAGTATGCCCGGTTGTAATACTCATAAGCGGAAACGGACGTTTTTCCTCAACACTTTGTATGTATTCAGTTGCAAGATCAGTACGTTTGGCAATCTCAACAACGATTTCGTGGTCATAATAAGCAAACCTGAGTTTTTCAGCCAGCTTACGACCTATTTCACGTCCTCCGCTGCCGAATTCACGACCTACTGTTATGATTTTTCCCATATAAATTCTCCTCTCTCAAAACAGAGCCAATAGAGTTAACTTTAATAAATACTATATCACAAACAGTAATAAAAAGTAAGTAAAAATCAAAAATATAGGATAAAAATCTTTATGTAAAAATTTGTAAAAAATACACCAAAAAAACGGCACTCTTTTTACAAAGAATGCCGTTTTTTTGGTGCCGGTGACCGGGGTCGAACCGGTACGGTATCGCTACCACTGGATTTTGAGTCCAGCACGTCTGCCAATTCCATCACACCGGCGAACTGACGGAGACTATTATAACCGAACCGGCAAAAAAAATCAATAGCAAACAACGCAAAATATAAGATATTATTACACAGCAAATTCACACAACAAACTTTATGGTTTTGATGATAATCAATTTTCTTTTTCAAACACATTATATATATGCTGTAAAAGAGTATTTTCGTCAGCTAAGGACAATTCCGCAGATTTATCCAACAATTGAAGCGTCAGGAAAATATGTTTATCACCTTCATCGGCGTAGATTACAATTGCCTTTTGACCGTTATAGTCCTTCGTATACATACTGTATTTCATATTTTCATAAGTTCCGTTTGTGTATATTCCGATATTTGTTGCGTTATCATCTTTGATATGCGAGTTGTCTATATCCTTAACTCTGAGGCTGTCTTGCATTTTTGCAACGCAATCAACTTCACCGGAAATAAACTTCGGTATACCGCTGTAATATATCAATTCGTAGTCGGAGCATAAATCTTGGTATCCGGTATCCGCCATTGACCAATCATATTTTCTGACCTCGGTATATCGCATACCGTAGACGGACCACGACTCACCGGAAAGGTTTTCTCCGATTTTTTCTATATAGTCGGTATTTTCACCCTCGAAACATTTAGAGGGCTTTAATTCATGCATAATATCAGTGTATTCGGCGGCATTCATAACAACGCCTTCATATCTGAATGTACGAGGCACAAACACGCCTAAAAAATATACAAATATCAACAAGACAGCAAACAAAACGATTTCGGTTGCATAGCGTTTTTTTGTGTGTTCTTTTTTATACGAAATTACCGCCAGCACAACAAATAAAGCAATAAAAATTATGATTGCCGGATATGTAAAACAGAGTTCAAAAACCTGCATGTCAAATTCGCCGTACGTCATATCATTTAATGACAGCGGTCCGAAAAAAGCCAAGCAAAAAGCGATTAGCACCGCTATTGCCGCCTCAATTACAAGTGTTATTTTATATGTTTTGCTTTTCATCACTTATATACTCCCATCTGATATTTTTTGCCATAAGATATATAAAAACTTTGCCTGTAAAAAGTAAGCCTATTAACCGCCTCCGTATAATTATTTCATAAAAGCTCCTCCTAAAAAAATAAAGCCGCACTTATAAGAAAAGCGAGCCTTAATAATTATCATATATTTTTAATTCCCCGCCCCTTGTTCAAATTATAATATATATATGTATGTATTGTCAATATATTTTGTGAATTTTGCCCGAATTATGATGTTTTGGTTATATTTTAAAACGTCTTATACAGCAATAACGAATTGCACATTTTCTTATACCTACATAAAAACAGCCGTAAACAACTCAAGTTTACGGCTGAATTCGCAGCAATATTCTACTTACATTTTTCCGCTAACGCACAAAGCTTTTTAAGCCTATGGTTAACTCCGGAACGAGTCATTGGAACGCTCATACTGTCGCCTATCTGTTTCAGCGAAAAGTCCGGATTTTCTGTTCTCAACTCGGCAATTTCACGAAGCTCCGATGGCAAATCGTTTAGCATTCCGCATTTTTTCAGTCTGTTAATCGCATCAATTTGAACAAGTGCCGCATTTACGGTTCTATCAAGATTTGCGCTTTCAAAATTAAGCCGACGATTAACATTATTTCGCATATCTTTATACATTTTTACGCCCATAAGCTCAAGAACGCAGTTTGAAGCGCCCATAACCGTCAGCATATCCTCGATTTCGCCGCTATCCTTAAAATACAAAACATAGGCGCCGTTCCGCGTAACCTCTTTTGCCGCCATATCGTTATCAGACAAAAACTTCTGAAGGTCTCGACTCAAATACATATGCGGAACAACAAATTCGAGATGATAATTCTTTTCAGGAGAATTGACCGTTCCGCACGCCAAAAAGACTCCGCGCAGAAAAGAACCTATACAGCAGTCTTCTGATATATTTGCCCAATTCAGCCTACGTGTTCGCTCCTTGCCGTTATATCCGAAAGCGTTTAAAACAGCTAAGCGATCCTGTTTATTTCCGACGCTGACTTTAATTTTACCGGATGCCGACTCTGAAACATTACACGGATTTTCCGTAAAACGCTCAACAAGCTCTTTATATCTGAGCGCAACATTTCTATTTTCTGTGGATATATAAACCTCACCTGCCGAAAAGCCCCTGCCGAAAAGCAGAAGCCCGTAACACTCAGCCAATATACAGCAAGGCTTTATTGTCTCAACATTTAATAATTCATCTTTAACCTTGGATGAAAAAGTCATAGCACTACCTTTTAATATCTCTGTGGAAAACGCTTGAATTAGCTCCGTTTTCAAGAAGATGTTTATTTATTGCTTCGGCAAATACAACAGACCTGTGTTTTCCCCCTGTACAACCGACCGCAATAGTTAACTGACTTTTCCCTTCCGTTCTGTAAAGAGGCAACAAAAAGTCAAGAAGATCAAACAGCTTTTTCTCGAGAGCCTTTGACTGGTCAAATTTCATAACAAAATCGCGCACGGGAGTCTCAAGCCCGGTATGCTCTTTAAGTTCGGGAATATAAAACGGGTTGGGTAAGCACCTGACATCGAACACCAAATCAGCTTCCTTCGGTATGCCGTATTTAAAGCCGAATGATATGCTGTAAATTTTAAGAGAACTCGAAGCATTATCAAGAAAAAGCTTTGCAATACGCTCCTTAAACTGAGAGCTTGTAACATTCGACGTATCTACTATATAATCCGCTTGTAAACGTGCAGGCAACAGTATCTCACGTTCTTTTTGGATGGCTTCAAGTATTGAAGGTGTGTTAAATTCATCGGCAAGAGGATGCTTACGCCTTGTCTCTTGGTAACGGCGCATAATTACATCGTTGTCAGCATCTATAAACAGAATTTTGTAATTAATCTCATCTTCTTTTAACTCATCCAACACTCCGAAAATATCAGAGAACGAGTCGCCGAGTCTGATGTCGGCAACAATGGCTACCCTGTCACGTTTTTCGTTAGAATTAAAAATCAACTTGACAAAAGTAGGTATGAGCTTCGGAGGCATATTATCAACACAAAAAAAGCCTATATCCTCAAGAGCGTCAACTGCTCTTGACTTTCCTGCTCCCGAAAGTCCCGTAACAATAACAAGCTCTGTCTTTTCTGCAGATTTCTTACCCAATATATTTCACTTCCGTTTCGAGATGCACACCAGTTTCGGTAAACACCTTATTCTGTACATATTTTATCAAACTTAAAACATCATTAGTTGTTGCGCCGCCTTTATTTATTATGAAACCGGCATGCTTTTCGCTAACCTCGGCGCCGCCTATACTGTATCCTTTTAAACCGCACTGCTCTATAAGTCCACCGGCAAAATATCCCACGGGGCGCTTAAAAGTACTGCCTGCGCTCGGATATTCAAGCGGCTGTTTAGACTTTCTCTTATTGAGATTTAAATTCATTGCAGCCTTAATTTCATCATAATCGCTGTTTTTCAGTTTAAGTGTAAGCCCCGTTATAATAAGATTACTGTCGGTATACGCGCTGCAACGATAGCCGAGCTTTAAGCTCTCTTTTTCAAAGCACCCTATCTCACCGTCAAAATTTATGTGCGACACAGAGCACAGAACATCTTTCATTTCCCCACCGTAAGCTCCGGCATTCATATATGCGGCTCCGCCGGCTGTGCCGGGAATTCCATAGGCAAATTCAAGTCCCGAGAGATTGTTGGAAAGAGCAAAAGCACAAAGCTTTGACAAAGAAACACCGGCATCGGCATATATCACACCGTCACCGAGGTACTTGAGCTCAGATAAACCCTTTGCAAGCCTTAAAACAACTCCGCGCAAACCGCTGTCAGATACAAGTATATTGCTGCCGTTTCCTATGATATACGGCTTTATTTCGCTCTCACGGCAAGCAGATATAAGTGCCGAAAGAGCTTCTATGCTGTTAGGCATTATAACAAGCTCGGCAGGCCCACCGGTTTTAAACGACGTATAATCGCTCATAGGAGCATCTTCGCGAAATTCGCAGCCAAACTTATCTGCAACAGCTTTTATATTACTTAGCAAAATAATTTCCCCTCAAAATTATTCGTCAAGAAGTGCTGCTCCGATTATACCGGCATCATTTCCGAGCTTAGCAGAGCATATTCTTGTTTGAACAACGCTGTGCACGCTGTAATGCTCTTGATTTACTATTTTACGTACAGGTTCAAGAAGTGACTCACCCTCATTACCGATACCGCCGCCCACACAGAGTATTTCCGGTTGGAAAAGGTTAATCATATTTGTAATACCCATCGCAAGATAATGTATGTATGTATCAACAACCTTTATGCCTGCAGGATCATTTTTGCGCATAGCATTAAAGGCTGTTCTGCCGTCGACCTTATTTATATCTCCGTCAACAAGAGTCCACATAGCAGAATCGAGATTTTTGCCCATAGCTTCTTTCGTCTGGCGAATAAGTGCTGTTGCTGAGGAATATGCCTCCCAACAGCCTTTTCTGCCACAGGTGCATTGCTCTCCGTCAGCAAAAATAACCATATGGCCGGCCTCGCCTGCTGCATCATTACAGCCGTTGAGCAGCTTGCCGTTTACAACAATTCCGCTGCCAACGCCGGTACCGAGAGTAACTGCAACAAAATTTGCAACTCCCTCGCCGGCACCTGCTTTTGCTTCGCCGAGTGCCGCACAGTTAGCATCGTTTTCAAGATAAATCGGTTTGCTGAACTTAGATTGAAGAATATCTTTTGCCGGAACATTATCGAATCCTAAATTATTGGCATACTCAATAATTCCGTATTTTTTATTTACCGAGCCAGGAGTTCCTATGCCAATAGAAACCACCTCATCAAGCGAAATTTTTGCTTCTTCGAGAGCCATATTTATTGACAAAGCAACATCGTTGATTATCTCCCATGACGGACGCGGACAAGCAGTAGGCATCTTTCCTTTGCCCACTATGCGATAATACTCATCAACAACTCCGGCTACAATGTTTGTTCCTCCGAGATCAACACCAATTCTATACATCATAATCCTCCGTTTTTATATTCTCTTTAATAATTTTGCCAAATCTCAAGCTCTTCGTCCTTTGACTCGCCCTCTTCCATGCCGAGTTGATGAAGGAGCTCGCGCGCGGCATTATATCCCATTTTTTTCTGCCTGTTATTCATGGCGGCTACTTCAATGATTATCGCAAGATTCCTGCCGGGTTTTACAGGCACAACAGTAACAGGCACCTTGATGTCCATAATTGAAATATAGTCATTATCAAGACCCATCCTATCATAAACCTTAGCGGAATCCCAAGGCTCAAGTTGAACCACCATATTTATTTTTTCGGTAAGCTTTACGGCTCCCATACCGAAAATGCGGCGAGCATTAATAATTCCTACACCGCGAAGTTCGATGAAATGTCTGATATTGTCCGGTGCAGAACCGACAAGTGTTTTTGAAGAAACCTTACGAATTTCAACGGCATCATCCGCAATCAGACGGTGCCCCCTCTTGATAAGTTCAATCGCAGTCTCACTTTTACCTACGCCGCTGTCGCCGACAATCAACACGCCCTCACCGTACACTTCTACAAGCACTCCATGTCGTGTTATCCTTTCGGCAAGTTCTGTTCCCAAAAAAGAAATAAGCGCAGACATACAGCTCGATGTAGATTCACCGGTACGTAAGAGCGGCACCTTGTATTCTTCCACAAGTGAAGAAAGATGCGACGGGATCTCTAAATTTCGTGTAATTAAAATAAACGGCGGTTGAGTTTCGACAAGCCGTTTAAGGCTTTCATAACGCATTTCATCGCTTAGAGTTTTAAGAAATTCTATTTCCGAAAGCCCCAAAAACTGCACACGTTCCGGGTCAAAATAATCATCACGTCCGGCAAGAATAAGACCCGGCCTATTAACGTCCTGCGATGTAACGGATAGGTCGTGTGCGTCTTCCGGCAAATACAATGTTTCAAAGCCGAATTCTTTTATCAGTTTATCTAATGAAACGGAATACTTTGAAGCCAACCCATAGCCTCCCTTATTTAACTGTTATAATGTAATATTATAATCTATTATTACCGACTTTCCAATAGCTTTTTAGCATTTTTTTAATATTTTGAGCTAGTATTTTAAACGTTTCTAACCATTGAATAACCTTATGTTATTTGAAAATAATATTTCGGGGTGATAAAGTGAAGCTTATTATAGTCTCCGAGGATTTTAACAGCCGTTTATCAGGTGAACTTTCTCAGCTACTGAGCAAGCACGGAGGCGTATTGCTGCTCGGAAATAATATAATAGAGGCAAGCTATGTTGATACACCCGAATATGTAATTACAGACATCGGTGCAAAACTTGACAACAGTTTCAAAAATACAATTTCCGTGGAAATATCAAAAAACGGCGATATCATTAACGAAGCGTTAATATATAATGATTCTGCCGGGATAAAACAAAGGCTGAACATTGGGACAGATTTCAAAGACGATATAACACTGTCAAGCTTAAATGACGGAGAAATTTACTTCGGAATACAAACGATTATCAAGGATTTATCCGGGAAAAATATATATCCGTGTGAAATAAAATCCAAAACATCAGATATTACCGACATTCACACTCTTCTAACTGCGGCCGGAATTCTTCTGATTTCCGGAAAATACCATGAAAACAATGGGATTTTAAATATATAGAAGCAAAAAGGCTGTACCGCTTTTTCAACGGTACAGCCCTAAGATCAATATATCTCAATTATCGATTTCCGCAGTTGCTTTTGTTCTTCTTTTTTGCAGCTCATCGGCTATATCTTGTTTTTTCTTCCCGACTATATCATATTTAAAAATCGGGAATATAGAAATGAGAGCAAGAAAGCCGGGCACCACGGTATAAGCAAAAAACACAATGTCTTTTGTTTTCTCACTAAATCCGCTTGCAGTACCGGCAGCAATTTGAGCAACAGTATCCGAATAGCCCGATACCTGTATAAACACAAGGCCTAGAGCGGTTCCGAGTGCTAGGCAAACCTTTATGGTAAGGGTTAAAATAGAGTATGCTGCGCCCTCCATGCGTTTGCCGGTCTCAAACTCATAATAATCAACACAATCGGCTGTCATTATCATGGGCATAAGCGTAACAGCAGCAAACTGAAGGCCGATTAAAAACAGCGATGCATAGAATAATACAGTAAGCACTGTATTATCGGGATTTTTGAACCAGAAGTGCCCTACAACGAACGATAGTGCCGATGCAACAAAGCCATATACCGAGAGAAGGATATATACCTTTTTCTCACCCATCTTTTTGATAAGTAATGGACAAATCGCCATACTTATCATAGAGCCGACAGCAGTAACTATACCGAGTACCGCAACAAGATTTTGTGAACCGAGTATGGTATTTGCAGCTTGTACCTGTATACCCATTGACATCTGTCTGCCGAATCCGAGGAAATATGATACAATAACAAGCATAAGAGGTTTGTTGTCTTTGAGAGCTTTAAACATATCCTTGGCAGTAGTTTTTTCACCGGATACATACGGAACGCGCTCTTTGTTTAAAAGCGGTATAAGTGCAAATAACGCACAGCCGAAAACAGCCGTAAGAATAGCCGTCCAAAGATATTCCGAAGCTATCATAGGCATATCGGTTTCGCCGGATTTAACAAATACTTTTGACCCTCCGGGAATTATGAGACAAGCTATCGGCACAATAACAACACAAGCCGAAAAACCTATCTGCTTAAATGTGTTTGATATCGACACTACATTTGTGCGCTCTGTAGGGTTAGGCGTTAAAACCGAAGCAATACCCTGAGACGGTACATCGCCGAGCGTCATAGCAAGACTCCATACAAGATATGTAACAAATATCCAAATGTACGTTGCCGTGCGATTCTCTTTAAACGGAACATTAATAAAAACGGCTGCCGTCATAACAAGAAGAGGAATAATTGACTTCAATATCATAGACTTAAACTTTCCGCGTTTACTTTTTGATCGATCTATCATACTACCTACAACCGGATCAAAAACCGCAGAAAATATTTTGGCTACAAGAATAAGTATGCCTACAACCGCAATGTCAGCTCCTAAAATAGACGCATCAAATTCCGCTTGATATGAATTCAAAAGACCGACTATCGCCTGAAACCCGAAAAGGCCGAGCGAATATGCCGCAATTTCTTTAAAATTCATATGCTTCTCTGTTGTCGCTCCCAAAAGAATCATCCTCTCAATAAAAAATAATAAATAAATAATAATTGTTTTGCGTGCATTCGTCAATAAAAAGCACAGATTTTTTCGAGATTTTTATTCATTTTTATACTTCTTTTTTCAGTAAAGCAACAGCAAATTATTAATATGTTTATAAAACGCTAATTACCGAAGCGGTGGCTATAATCAAGCAGCATATTTTTCAACTCACTCGCAGCAACGCCGAGACTGACATTTTTATTTTCGGCAATACAAATCTGTCTTGACGAAATTTTCTCTTTTAAATTAAGTTTAAATATTTCGCCGCTTTCAAGATCGCTCTTTACAAGATTTTTCGGCAAAAAGCCTATACCGAGATTGTTTTTGACAAGAGGTAATATAAGATCGGCTGTCGCAACTTCAGTATCGGGAGCGTACTTCAGCCCGTTTTCGGCAAATATTTTGCTATAAAAATCATATGTCGAGCTACCTTTGCTAAGACTTATGAGAGGATGCTCTTTAAGCTCTCCAATACCGATTATCTTTTCTTTCAAAAAAGCCATTTCTTTTCCGCAAACGGGTACATCGTAGAAATCTTTAATATTAACTATTTCAAACTCATCGTCATATTCAACCGGAGATGTTATGACCGAAAAATCAACAGAGCCGCTTTTAAGCGCGTTCATAGCCGCCGGCGTTGTGGAATTGTTTATCCTTATGCGAATATCCGGAAACTTCTTATGAAACATATCAAGAACCGGAAGCAACACCTCGGACAGAGCAGTTTCGGTAGTGCCGATTGAAACAATGCCGCTTTTAAGTTCTTTTTGCATCAGGAGTTCTTTTTCTCCTGCTTCAATTTGTAAAATGGCAGGAACTATATGGGAATATAGGGTTTCACCCTCGGGTGTCAACTTAACTCCACGACTTGTCCTACTGAATAGTACACATCCGAGTGTGTTTTCAAGATTTTTAACAGACCTTGATATATTGGGCTGATTATTATCAAGCTCAACCGCAGCTTTTGTGAAATTCTGATATTTCGCAACGTAATAAAAAATTTTGTAATATTCGTAATTTACCAACATTTAATTCCTCTCAATATAAAAATTACATATTAGCCATATCAACAATATATTTTAAATATAGATATGTATGTATTATAATAATAAAGATTGGGATTGTCAAACTTTGTTAGAGGACAGGTAAAATATGATTAAAACCAAAATGGCAGAAAGATTAAAATCTAATCAAATGTCAGACACCTTTACAAATGCAATTTTTCTGACTCTTTCCGGAGGATTTCAGGACGCTTATACATATCTTTGCCGCGGAAAGGTTTTTGCAAACGCTCAAACCGGAAATATTGTGCTTATGAGCACACATTTTTTTGAGGGAGAATTCGGGTTAATATTACATTATCTTATACCGGTAATTTCTTTCATATTCGGGATATGCGTTGCCGAAATACAGCATATTTTCTTTAAAAATTACAAAAAGATACATTGGCGTCAAATAGTTTTAGCATTTGAAATAGTTATACTTTTGACCGTCGGTTTTATCCCGATTAACTTAAACATACTCGCTAATGCTCTTGTTTCTTTTGTGGCGGCAATGCAGGTCCAAACATTCCGCAAGTTGCGCGGAAACACCTATGCAAGCACAATGTGCATCGGCAATATGAGAAGCGGTGCGGAAGCTTTGTGCGGCTATTTAAAAACACGTAAAAAAATACTGCTTATAAAGGCAATTGAATATTTCAGCATTATATTCATGTTTGCTATAGGTGCCGGATTCGGTAGTCTTGCGGCAAATAGATGGGGTATACGCTCTATTTGGTTTTCATGTGCATTTTTGTTTATAAGCTTTATCATTATGTTTATCCGCCTTGAAATTGAAGAAGAAAAAGAAGAAGAACTTGAAAAGGCTGTTGAAAACGAATTCAAATAAAATTTAAGCAGGCAAAGCATTTAGGCCTTGCCTGCTTTTTTACTGTTCCTTTGCAGCGTTTTTCATATGCAGTTCTTTCATACCCTCAACCTCGTCGCAAATTGATTTTAAATTGCATGTGTTGCAATCAAGAAGCACATTGTCAAGTATGTGATTCAGAGCATCGGTTGTTTGCCTTACTTTATCACAAATCATACCGAGTTCATTAAAACGGTCGAAATCGGTAATAAATATTATCTGCACACTCTTCACCATAGGGAATTCAAGATAAGCCTTAATAAGCGATGAGCCGTAGTCCGAGAATGTCACACCGTTTTTTACCGCTTTTTTGCTGACTCTTATCTGCTCCCGCATATTAAATGCAGATGCTCTTGTCATAAATTCCTCAGGGCAAAAGCTATATTTAAGACGTTCGAGCTCTTTTATCTTATCAAAAGCCGATTGTTCTTCACCAATATCTTTGATTTCAAGAAAAACTATTTTTCCGAAACAGCAATCAGACCTTATTTCCGGAATATCTTTTCCGTAAAGATATGTGCAATTGTCAAACTTTATACTGTCGCTCACCGCGACCGTGCTTACACACGGCTTTTGACTTCCGCCGAGTTCATACGCCGTTTCTTTCAATAAAAGTATTGAATTGTCTTTTTTTATTTTAAGCGTCGGTTCACTATAAGAAAACCTTTTGGCATTTTCAGGCAAAAGGTTTTTTATTTGCCCGATAAGCTTGTCATAAAGTTTCATTAAAGTTTTTTGTCCTTTTCAAGCGAATCATAATGTTTGCCGAGCGCATCATATATCTTACGAACAAGTTTCATATCGAGATTGAAAAAATAGATGCAAAATGTGAGCACAAAAAGCGCGACAAGAACAATTAAAATTATAATTAAAGCTTTCATTTACGCCATCCCCTTTTGTCTTGCATACTCAGCAGCACCTAGCGCCCCCATAAGCTGAGGGTCAATCGGAAGGTCAACTACCTTAATTTTCAGAACGTGCTCAATAGCACGCTTGAGACCTTCGTTTTTAGCACAACCGCCGGTAAGCGTTATGCTGTCGGTAGCACCTGCTTTTTTTGCCATAACGAAACAACGTTTGGCAACTGCGAGCTGAATACCCGCCGCTATCTCATCCATGGGTTTGCCCTCGCCTACAAGAGAAATTACCTCTGATTCGGCAAATACAGTGCATTGTGCCGTTATAGGAATAGTATTTTTGGCTTGGAGAGACAATTTACAGAAATCCGGAAGTGACATTTCAAATGCGTTTGCCATCGCCTCAAAAAAACGCCCTGTACCTGCGGCACATTTATCATTCATTGCAAAATTCTTAACCGTACCGTCGGTGTCTATTGCAATGCCCTTTACATCCTGACCGCCGATATCTATAATCGCCTTTACACTCGGGTCTGTAACATGTACACCCATTGCGTGGCAACTGATTTCAGATATATTTTCGTCGGCAAACGGAACTTTATTTCTGCCGTAGCCGGTACCTATAAGATACGTAAGATCCTCTGGAGAAGACAGTTCCGGGACTTTCGATATAGCCTCACCGAGAGCAAGCTCGGCACTCTTCACCGGATTTATTTTACTTCTTACGGTAGCATCGGCAATAATTTTACCGTTTTCATCTAAAATTACACATTTTGCATACGTTGAACCAACGTCGCATCCGCCAAAATATTTCATAAACACTCTCCTATCTTTTTACCAAGCCATTGTATCGTCGAAATCAACCAGCGTCGGGTCAACGGGTTCTTCCTGAAGAACAGTTGTCATATATTTATTGATCTGCTCACGCATATCGCGACGCGAAACGGTTCTTGGATCCATAAGGTCCTGATCAACCCAAATGAAATTGATATTTCTTTCTCTTGCCTGGTCATCAAATATACCGTTAAGACCATCCATTCCCTTGCATGAAATCTGATTATACATTATTACGGTATCGGCATTATATTCATCGCAAATGCGCCAAAGTTCATCAAGTACGTTTTGATAACCGCCCTTGGTATGCTTACGCATTGTGGTGCGCTGAAGAGTTTTTGCATATGTGGCAAGCGATCTTTCTTTATCCTCGGTATCATACATTATATAAGATATCATCGTCTCCATATCCATAACAACATTTATGCCCCAGCAATTTTCGAGCCAATTTGCAAGGCTCGTATAATAGTTTGCAGGACACGACCAAACTATAGCTCTGTGTCGCATTTCCTTGGAAACATGTTCTTTTCTCTCATAGCCTTTCATCATAAGCTTATTAACCTTTTTATCGGTTTTAATAAATATCTTATCGATTCCGCCGGAGAGATGGAAATAAAAAAGTCTGTACAGCCAAAATGTGGCACCGGTCATCTGAGGATAATCGGTTTTGTTGACATCCCATTTTTGCAGCTCATATTCAAGCTGTTTGTTGTATATCTTCATAGCGGAAAAATATGCGTCCCAGTCAAACTTTTCGCCTGTCTGTTCCTCGATAAATCTGATGCAAGATTTAACCTCGTCAACGGCATATTTCTGTACTTCTTCTTCGGTGTATCTAAGCGGAACATTAACAACATGAGACGGAAGATTAAAACGCCTGTCGATATATGACGAGTTCATTGTTGAGCCGTCGCACGGCATATTGCATGATAAAAAGCATTTACCGAACATCGGGTAATCGTCGTTTATTGCCACGCCTGCCTCCGCGGAGGGAAGAGGACAAACATCGGCGGGAACGCCGTAACTCTCGGTTATATCAAGATACGGCGGCGTTATATTTTGATCAACCATCGATGACAAAAAAATCGGTATAGTCTGTACGGGAACACCATATAAGTTCGGAAAACCCGCCATTATTTCAAAAGAGAAAAGTTCATCCATACAAACTGTTTTATCTGAAAATTTGTCATTCGGATGGAAATGCTTATCATGTTTAAAAAGCATATGTATCATATTACATGTATGCTTAATCATCGCGTTAAAATGAAGATGTGCTATACGAAGGTGTGTTCCGCGCGTACCCTCCGTATGACGGTCTATCCACGCAGGAGCCGCGAGATAACTTGCCATCCAGCGATAATTCCACAGACCCTTTATCGTCGACACGGGTGCTTTTAAAACCATAACTATCATATCTTTCCAAGTTATGAGCCAACGATAGTAATCATACATAGTGTCTTTAAGCCCACGCCACTCGCGGTGCTTTAAAAGTCCGGTCTTATCTTCATGCAACAGACCGAGATTTTTAGGCTGATTTGCCACGTTACTTCGCCTCCTTTGCTTTTTGAATATTCTTAATTTCAAGGCTTTCTACAAATGCCTGAACACGAGTTCGTAGCTGACCGGATGCACTTGCCGTATACTGTCTGTCAACCGAAACCGACGGAATTCCGAATTCATTTGTTATTATATGTGATGCAAGTGCCCTTTCGTATCCCCAGTATTCACAAAACTTTATCTGCTCATATATTACACCGTCTGCGTGATACGTGTTTACAAGGTCACGAACATAGGTTTTTCTGCCTTGCACCTTTTCCTTGCTCATATAACGTGGACATTGGCATGTTTCCATATAATGCAATACAATCTGGGATAAAACATCATCGGTATCGTTAAGTTTTATTTCTTCTCTGCCGGGAAGCGAACCGAAGCAAAAGCGATCGGCAACTACAAGAGCACCGGATTCTTCGATAAGCTTTGTGAAATCCGGATCGTCCATTTCAGAACCCACGACAACAACTTTAGCACGATAATTTTTCTTTTCGTCAGGAACCCTTGTTTTAAGCTCCTCTGCGGTTTCTCTGAGCTTGTCGATTATCAAATACTTGGGGCAACAATATGTAACAAGATTTATGACGTGAAATTCATATCCCGTTATTCGCGGATTTTCCTCTTTGCGATATTCACCTATTTCTGTTATGAGACGACAAACTTCGTTATGCTCTTCAACAGCTTTACGAAGCATATCATCGCTTGTATCAATACCGTAAACATCATGTAGCTTATTGAGCACCTTGACTCTCATCTGCTCTGTATAATGCCTGACTGTATGCGGCTCAATTTTAAAAGGAATATCGGCAATGGAAACGAAGAATTTATCGTTTTGTACAAGATTCAAAAGCATGAAATGCTCATATGTACGATTCATTTCCGAGCATGATTCCGAGCCTATAAGAGCGGAAAGGAAATTATAACCGCCTTCAATACCGCGCTCCAAAAGAGCCTTGGAATATCCGCACAGATACGAACTGAGATAATATGTTGCAATATCCATAGAACCTGTTCTCGGAGCTCTGAGTCTTACCGAAAAACAATTATCGACATTGAGCAGAACTTCCGGGATATGATAGCAGGTATACGCAATCGCTTTTTTGCCATCGCTTATTGCCCGCTGCACAAGTTCATTGTTTGCCTCCTGAAGCAGATTCTCAAAATAAATCAGATGTTTCAGATCTTTCATTACAGCACCCCTATTTTAGTTAAAGTCTCCCGTACTCCCTTAACCACCGGTGAAGATTCCGGCAAATTAAATACATTTTCGCCCTGTATATCAAACATAGCGAGATTTGTATCATTCGGAATATAACTGAGAACTTCAACACCGTCGATATTAATATAATCCTTTAATGACTCGTCCGTCATACGATTAACTATTGCACCGATTTTATCATACATAACAAGATCATCGGCAACACCTTTTATTGTTTTTATTACTTGGCAGCCTTTTTTGCTGGGATCCGTTATTAAGATAAGATGCGTTACTCTCTCCATAACACGTCTGTTAATTTGCTCTATTCCCGCCTCACCGTCAATAACAACATAGTCAAATTCGTCGGAAAGTATGGAGATAACTTCTTTAAGATATGAATTTATTTTACAATAGCACCCCGCGCTCTCGGGTCTTCCAACAGCAATAAACGAATATCCGTCTGTCTCGACAAGAGCGTCGAAAATACGGTACTTGGCTTCGCCTAAAAGCTCAACGGCTCCTCTGGTATCGCCCTCGTCCACGGAAGCTATAATCTCTTTACGAATATCATCAATGGTCATTTTGACGTCTATTCCGAGAGCAGTCGAAAGACCTACTGCCGGATCGGCGTCTATGGCGAGTATCTTTTTATCAGGATACTTTTCTGTAAGGCACCTGACGATAGTAGCCGATAATGAAGTTTTGCCTACACCGCCTTTGCCCGCAACTGCAATAATTGTTGATTTACTCATTTCACATCACCGAAAATTATTATACATCTTCGTTTTAAAGTGTGCAATAAAAATTGTTAACATTTTGACAACTTTTTTCTTAAAAAGAGCGGTGTTGTTAAACACCGCTCTGAAATACGGAACTGAAATCATTCCGAAATCTCAACCGATTCCGAACTAAAGATATCAGACCAATGCGAATAGTATTCAAGCTGCTTTAAAAGCTTTCGCGCCTGAATATACGCATATGCTTTTTTATGGAAATGATCAAGCTCTTTTGACGCTTCTTTAAGTGCCGCTGACTTTGAACGTATTTCTTCTTTTGTAGACTCGCTCATTGCATTTGCGGCGTTATATTTATCCATCGTGGGCTCTGATATTCCGTAAAGCTCTTCTACCGAATGAGATAAAAGCTCTTTTGCTTTTTCGGTTTTCTTTATCATTTTAGGGTCATTAAAACGATCTTTTTCGTTCACAACAATTTGAAGAGCTTTCATTTTATTTTTAAGCTTTCTCTTCTCCTTGCCCTTTACTTTGTCTATTCTGTCACGACAAATCTCGAGTTCGTTTACTGCATCGGCATAAATATTTTTGGCTTCTTCAAGCTCACCCTCCGATAAGCATTCTGTCGCATAATCTTCAAGTGCCGCCCTGATTTTAAGAACGGAAATATGTGCCTCGTGTTCCTCTTCTGTTAGAGTGTACATTGTAATAAACGGAATTAGTGAAATTACATATCCCACCGCCGCAAGAGCAATCATACCTTTTGAAAGCGGCTCTCTGAAAGACACATTGTAAAGGTCATCATAATTATTTACAAGACCGTAATGATTTTGCATTATTATCGTCTGTATAAGATAAGTTACACCCATAGAAACAAATGTTCCGATTATACCTACAAATTGACTCATAAGCCCTTCAAGGCGCTCCCCCGTCTTGTATTGCTGATAATCGAGCACATCAGCATTCATAGCACCATCGGTTATAAGCGTAAATGTCGAGAAAAACCCCCTAAGCCATATAAAAACAAACAGCACCCATATTTGCTCTATAAAAACATACATACCGGCAAAGCAGAAAACAGAACAAACAACATACATAATGAACAAATTGCGTTTACCGATTTTTCTTATCAAAAAAGGAGACAAAAGCATAGCCGGTGTTGCAGCTGCTCCAATAATTGTTGTAAGAGTGCCGTTTAAAACGCCCTGCTGTTCCGTTGTAAGACCTAAAGTATCTTTAATGCCGTAATAAAAATACCATGTTGTAACATTGCCGACGCCAGCCTGTAAAAGAATAAACCATGAAGTTATTGAGCGCGCCCACTGGTACTTATTCTGGATACCTGCTCCGATTCCTTGGAAAAACGGTACTTTAGGCGAATAATCCTTGGATACAATTATACGTTCTTTAGTTCCGGCATAACTGAAAATCCCCAAAAGAGCACCACCTATGCCAAAAACAGGCATAATTACGCGATAAGCATTTATATGCTCGAGTCCGCCGGCAAATCCGGCAACTATCGGTACAACAAAGCCCATTACCGATGGTGCCAAAGAGTATATAAATGTCGATATTGTTATAACATCCGCACGCTCCGTCGAATTCGGACTCATAACCTGCACAAGAGTCGTGTACGCTTGGTCGTAAAACGGATAACAAAGTTGAAGCATCATATAGGTAATAAACAGCGACCATAGTTTTCCGTTATAGCTCATACTATCAAACGGTAAAAAAGCAAACACCGTGGTTACAACTGCCGACGGTATACCGGCATAGATAAGATACGGTCTGAATTTACCGTTTTTATTGCGCGTGTTATCAATTATCATACCGCGAAGCGGACCTAAAAACATACCAATTACCGTTGCTATCAGATTGAGCTTTACAAGATCTCCGTTTTTAAGTCCTAACGCAGCTCCGGCAAGAAGGCTTGTTGCCGAAAGTCCGATATAAGAAACCGTACACAATACAAATTTGACTCCGATGCCGCCTATCGAATAAGACAAAATCTCCTTATACGGTATATACCGGCCCTCAGGCGGATTTTTCCAATGCTCTTTTACCGATTTTAAAACATTACCGACTTTATTCTTTGACTTCTCCATAAAAAGCTCCCTAACGCTCTTCTTGTTTTTGGCATAATGCACAAAATACCATTACAGTTTAAATTAAATATATTAAATTGTCAATAGAAATATCCGCCGCAGAGTTGCATTTAGACTTACAGATAAAAAATCATAAAATAAAAAGCGCATAAAAGCATTTACAATATACAAAGGGATAAAGTATAATACCAATGATGTTTCAAAGAGAGGGATTTGGAAAAATGAAAAAGACACTAAACGGGAAATGGCAATTCAGAAAAGTCGGTGATAAGCTATACAAGGAAGCCACCGTACCCGGCTGCAACTATCTTGACCTGATGGCAAACGGAGATATTCCGGACCCATTTATCGGCCTTAATGAAAAGGATGTATACTGGGTCGGCGAAACAAATTGGGAATACAAAAAGACTTTTGAAATAACCGAAGAAGAATTAAACTGTGATGATATACTGCTGACCTGTGAAATGCTTGATACAATATGTGATGTTTTTGTAAATAATATGCTTGCTTTTTCCGCTAGGAATTGTTTTAAAGCTTACAGCGTATCAATAAAAGAACGTCTTGTCAAAGGTGAAAACGAAATAAGAATATTGTTTCGTTCCCCGGTAAATTATGTTAAAGAAAAATACAAGTCCTGTCCTACTCCCGTAAATTCAAACGGTCAGAACGGTATTGTTCATATACGCAAACCGCAATGCCATTTCGGTTGGGACTGGGGTCCCGTATTGCCGTGCAGCGGTATAACAAAGGAAATAAGTCTTGAGTTTGTGAACGGTGCAAAAATTGAATATCTTTTTGCGTCACAAGCCCTCAATGCCGACGGTACTGCCGTTATCTCCGTAAGAGCCGATATAAAGGCATATAAAGATTACGATTGTTCGTTAAAGGTTGTATTGCCGGACGGCAGCACACTTGAAAAAAGCGGCACAGAAACTGACTTTACAATAACCGATCCTGAGCTTTGGTGGACATACGAATTATCCGGCAAAGCAGAGCAGCCGTTGTACGAAATAAGTGCAGCAGTAGTATCCGGCGGCAAAGAAGTCGATTCCACTTCTAAAAAAATAGGAATCAGAAAAATTGAATTAAACAGAGAAAAAGATGAATACGGAAGAAATTTCCAATTCAGATTAAACGGTGTCCCTCTTTTCATCAAGGGTGCAAATTACATACCGCCCGACAGCTTCATAACGCGGTTTACTTCCGACAAGCTCGAATATTTAATTGACACAGCCCTGTTTTCAAACATAAATATGATACGCATTTGGGGCGGCGGATACTACGAAAGCGACGAATTTTATAATCTCTGTGACAAAAAAGGAATACTTGTTTGGCAAGATTTTCAATTCGCCTGTCAAGCCTATCCGTTCTTTGATAATGACTTTCTTGACAATGTAAAAGAAGAGGTTAAATACAATGTAAAACGCCTCTGTCATCATCCCTCTCTCGCTGTATGGAACGGCAACAATGAAATTGAGGATATGCATATGGCTTGGGTGCATATGCAAAAGTATGTCAAATGGACCGAGAAATTCTTCTATCATATACTTGAACCCGAAATAAGAAAATATGACAAAAACACTCCATACACACCCGGTTCGCCTGTAGGTGAATCTCATAACGTCGGAGTAGAAAGCGACAATGTAGGCGACACTCATCTGTGGGGCGTATGGCACGGTTTGAAGCCGATGAATTATTACCGCAAACGTATGACACGTTTTTGCAGCGAATTCGGCTTTGAAAGCCTGCCTGATATGAAGGCTATCGAAAAGTTTGCAAAGCCTTCCGACTACTCCCTTTCGAGCGATGTGTTTAAGTCTCACCAAAAATGTGCCAACGGCAATGACAAAATGATATATTATATTGCATCTAGGTTTAATTTACCAAGGGAGTTCAAGGATTATGTCTATTTGTCACAGGTAACGCAAAACGAATGTATCGCAGATGCCACCGAACATTGGCGCAGAAACAAGGGCAGATGCAACGGTTCAATGTATTGGCAGTTTAATGACTGCTGGGGTGTATGCTCTTGGTCAAGTCTTGATTACTATGGCAATTACAAGGCCTTACAATACGGTGCAAAGCACTTTAACGCGCCGCTCAGCATATCGATTGAGAATACAAGCGACTATATACGTGTTTTTGTGCTGAATGATTTAAACGAAAGCAAAACAGTTGATGCGGAATATGAAATATTTGATTTTGAAAACGGAACTCTTGAAACAAACAAAAAAACATTAACCGTCGGTGCCGTAAAAAATTCTGTTGTTTTTGATTTAAATGTTCCGTTCATTTGCTCGGAATACGATAAAAAAAGAACAGGCATTGCAGTAAGACTTTATGAAAACAACACCATTATTCAGCAAAAAGCTGTTCTTTTCTGCCGCGAAAACGAGCTTCACTTGCCAAAAGCCGAGCTTAAAACCGTTTTCGAGGAAACGGCAGACGGATTGAAGGCTACTGTGTCATCCGACAAATATGCTCGCCTTGTCAAAGTTGAAAGCAGCAAAAGCACTTTGCCGTTCAGCGATAACTTTTTCGACCTGCTTCCGGGTCAGAAAAAGACTGTAACGATTAAAAATGACACGTCTATTTCAACTACCGAGCTTAGAAACAGTATTACGACATATTCCCTCTCGGACATACCGTTCAGTAATAATAAGCTTGATACAAAGTTTAAACAGCTCAAGGTCTTTTTATCGCCGACAAATATATCAAACGCTATATACCACGGCAGACTTACAAAGGATGCCGAAATTACCGAATAAGCCAAAAAAAGAGTCTCAACGGTTGCCATAAGCAATCATTGAGACTCTTTTTATTCAAGAACAATTTTAAAGCATAACGGCAAGGTCGTTTGCGGAATTTCCATAAGTTTAAGTTCCATATATTTTTCGGTTCGGTTGATTATTATCGGTGAGTGATTACCGAGGAGCTTTACCGAATATACAATTGCGTCCTGCGTTATCTTTTTAAAGTTCTTAATTCTTATTACACCGTCATGTGTCGGTTTCATTTGGAAAACGTAGACCGCTCCGTCCTTATATGTAAAACGAAAATCCTTTTCGGTATACTTTTTTGTCTTATTATCCTTAAAGGACCCGTCCTTTGTATTGACTTTTCCTTCGCCGAAGGTTTTCCACGGAACCGTATCGTATATCCCCTCACCGTTAGTCTTCAGCCAATCGCCGATTTCATTCAAAACCACAGTTTCTTCCTCTGAAATCGTGCCGTCGGGTTTCGGGCCGACATTTAAAAGCATAACACCGTTTTTACTTACAATATCGATTAAATCGCATATAACATGGTATGCCGACTTAAACTTGTTATTTTCGGTATATCCCCATGAATTTTTTGCTATTGAAGTGCAGGTCTGCCACGGTACGGGCGAAATATCTGTCAAAGCTCCCCGTTCAACGTCAAACGTAGCACTTCCCGGAGCAAAAGCCTGAAGCTTATAATTTATCGTAACTTCAGTCCCCCATTCTGCGGCACGGTTATAATAATATGCCGCAAATTTCTTTAAATACGGTTTAAACGCCCTGTTATGTATCCACCAATCGAAGTAAACAACTTTCGGCTTGTATTTATCTATCAGCTCACATATGCGGACAAGCCAATCTTTTAAGAAATCCTCCGTCGGAGGTACAGAACGGCAGTTTGATGCCGTTACACCCATTTTATCGGATGACAGCTCCTTACAATAATAAGCAGGTCCGTAAAAGTCGGCATATCTTTCATCGCACACATCGCTGTCAAATGTTCTGCCCATATTCATAAAGAAATAATGTTCGGCACGATGATTTGACGCACAAAAGGCAAGTCCGACATTTTCCACAGCCGTTTTCAGTTCTCCGAGAACATCTCGTTCCGGTCCCATATTTACACTGTTCCAACGGTTAAACTCAGTATTATACATGGCAAAGCCGTCGTGATGTTCAGCAACCGGCATTACGTATTTTGCGCCGCTGTTTTTAAAAAGCTCCGCCCACTTTTCGGGATAGAAGTTTTCGGCTTTGAACATCGGTATAAAGTCCTTATATCCAAAGTCCTTTTGATTACCGTACTTTTCACGGTGGTGCCGATATGCCGGCTTTGATTTATCATACATCTCACGCGAATACCACTCATTGCCGAATGCAGGTACGCTGTAAATTCCCCAGTGAATAAAGATTCCAAATTTAGCATTCTTATACCATTCCGGTGTTTTATGTTTACATAAAGATTGCCAACTGTCTGTATAAGGTCCCGATTCGATAACGTAATCAATTTGTTTTAAATAATCCTTTTCTGTCATAATTTTTCACCCCCAAAAAAATCTCATTGCTCAATATAATACTTTTATGTGAGAGAATCATTATCCTGCGGAAGTGTTTTTTTCGACGAAGAAACGATGCTCTTTTTTTGCTCGTGACTTATATTTTCCGCCTGTTCCAAAAGATCGAGGCGGCGATTAATCTTCTTTTGGTTTTCAAGAACAAGATCCATCTTTCTGTGCAAATCATCGATTATAAGTTCACTTTTTAAATTGACTTTAAAATCATTTTCCGCACGCTCTCTGTCCTTGGCCTCCTGCCTGTTTTGGCTCATCATAATAAGCGGAGCCTGTACTGCCGCAATACAAGAAAGCACCAAATTCAAAAGGATAAACGGATATGCGTCAAAAGCCTTATCTTTAAGTACTATATTCAGAACCATCCAAATAACCATTATAGCTATAAAGCTGAATATAAACGCCCAACTTCCGGCAAAACGCGCAACAGCATCCGCCGCACGCTGACCGAAAGAGAGTTTGTCGGTTTTATCCGAATCCTTAGAAAGCTCGGTGTTGATAAGCTGATGTATCAGTTCCTCATCCGTAAATTCCTTATCCGTAACGTCAAGCAATTCCTTTACTATTCTGCGACGTTCTTTTTTATTGCTCATAATTTTTAACCCCTTTCACGTTTTCATATATTAATTATACTGAACACCTGTTACGATGCAAGTATTTCTCAACAATCAAAAACCCAAACGAGCTTTTTGGGAAATACAACAATATATTCCAAGAAGCTAATTACTTTCGCTCAACAATAATTATTATTTTATCACATCTTACTTTCCGATTCTACAAAAACAAAAGCTAATAAAACTAAAAAAGGACTTAGCTTATGCTAAATCCTTTTATGGTCGGAGTGACAAGACTTGATTTTTCCTTGATGCCCGAAAGTCCTTGATATTGCGTTGTTTTTCGATGTTTTAAAAATTGATTTTTTAGTTTTACTGCAGTTTTACTGCAATTTTACAACTGTGATTTATCAGCTTTGTGCGCTTTTTGCGAAAAAAGAAAGCCAACACCGTTCGGTGTTGGCTTTCTAAGTTATAAACTATTTCTTAGCAGAAAAAGCTGTCTTACGGGTTACATTGAACGGCATATCCTACTCGAACAACGACAACTGAACATTTTCTTGCTCATCATCTTTTCTTTCGGAAATGCACTTTTTAACCTTCTCGGCACAAGTCTTAAACGATTCTTGGAATGTGCTGCCTTTTCGATGCAGCCTCATTAAGACTAAATCGTTATTTGCGATTGCCTTAACTAAGCGGTTATGATAGCCCAAAACTGCCGATATTGATGTTTTTTCTCTTTCCTTGTCAGACAATTCCCTGTTGATTGATAGAAGATAAAGATAATTTTCGTCACGCTCATAAAGCGCAAGGCTTTCTTTTGCTTCTTTGATAATCTTTTCCGGGTTTGCCATATAATTATCCGGGACCTCATCCGGGTCAAATACACTATTGACTTCTTCCGGAATTGTCAATTCGGGATGTTCGGTTACGAACGCCTTAATTTGTCTTTTTCCGTAAATTATATGATTTCTCACAAGGTTTAGATTAGTACCGTCGCAGTAGAACGGGTCGCTTGTTCCGTTTTCGTAAATTTCATTCCAACGGTCACGGTCATCCATAAGTACGTACACAAGACGATTCAATTCGTCTTTAGGTGAAATCTTGCGTTTCACATTACCACCCCGCTCGACTTATTAAAATTACGTGTATCGACCCAATCGCCAAACTCTAACAGCTCTTCACAGCGGTCAAGATTAGTTGTCTCGCCATTGCTAAAGTTTTCATATGACGGGTCATCCCATATCTCGCCGCCGGGTCCGAGGAAGGCGCACCAATAATCGTCGTTTTTATTTGCAAGGTCTGAAAGCTCCATCGCATCCTTTTCGGTTATGTGGTATGTTGCTATTGAGCCTGCATCATTGTAGCCAAAAACATAAACTTCTGCTTTCGGGCTGTAAAGGTCGTGACTGACATCACCGTTTTTACCGTCGATAAAGTCAAGCATTTCTTCGGCTGAGTTAAATCTCATAAAACTCTCCTTTCAAATCGCATTACAGCGACCGGTTTTTATAAATCTTCCCTCTGTATATAGCGAAGCATAAGGCGTAGAGTAATTACCTCATCCGGCATAAGAGTAGGATAATCCTCATCAGCATCATAGAGACAAATAAACTCTTGCGTCATCCAATCTATTACCGTTTCCGGAAGATGGATGCCTGCGTCATACTTGAAGCAAATTAGTCTTGACATTTTGTCAAGTTCCTGTGAAACTTCAAAGACTCTTTCTTCATTATTTTTAGCCATGATTACAGTTTCTCCTTTATAAATTTGTTGAAAGCTATAAGCTTATCGCACTCAGACAATGTACAATGCCTATATTTTTCTTTGAGCGGGCAATCTTTTTTGTAGCAAAGACGATAACCCCAACTGTCTTGATAATCAAAAGGACATTTTTCACCATAGCGAGGTAATTCATCAACAATAATTTTCATTACTTATTATTCTCCTTGTCAGATATAATTCGTCCAAACTTATATGTGGCAGTCAACAAGCGTTACCACATAATCAGGATTTTCTTCTGCGAACTTTTTAATGATGCTCTGATAAAACTTATACCATTCTCTTTCTTCATTTTCTGTTGCCGAGCTGAGGCTAAGCCATTCGCCATCCGGCGTTAAGATTGAATATGTAGAAAAAGTGGAATTGCAAAGAGCATAAGTTTCTTTATCGCCATAAAGGTTTTTCAGATATTTTTCTGTATAAAAGCAAAACGGTTCTTTTTCGCCTTCTTTAAGCGGTTCTTTGTCAACGACAATTTCCCAAAAGCGACGGTTTATTTCCATCTTTCTTTCGTCCGGTGTAAAATCAATTTCACCGATTTTACAAGAATTACAAAAAACGCCACTTTTCGTTTTTATGGAGTTGTTCCAGCGACCGCCGATTTCAAACCAATCCCACTCTGCGTTTGGATTGAAATAGTATCCGAACACAGCGTTTTCATCAGGAATATTTTCATCTTGCTTATACTTACAATATCCGCAATATTCTGCGTATTCTCCGAGCGTCATAATTTCCTTTGCAGGAACATCAACAAGAGCACCGCCTTTTTCTATGTAATCACAGAGGATATATTCTGTGTTGAGTCCGTTTCTTCCGGAACTTATATAGCTTCTAAAACCGTTTTGATTTTTATAGTATTCCTCTTTGGAAACTTTCTTTGCGAATATTTTATCGCCATAGTTATAGTATTTGCCGTCCGGCATTTTTACTCTTTTGACCGTCACGGCGCTATATTCTTTTTTTATTTCATCTGTAAAATCATAAAATTCAAAGAAATCCTCATCCGTTTCGCAAAACGGTGCTAAAATTCCATCAATATCAGCACCTTCCTTGTGAATTACTAAAGTTGCAAAATGCGACATATTTTATCCTCCTAATATTCAATCAATTACTTCTTGTTCTTCAATGGAAATGTTAATGTGGTCCGTACAGTAACAACCATCTCGGTAAGCGCAGAAACTGTTTTCGCTTTCTTCTACCACCAAATCCTCATTTTCCAAATCAACAAACAAGTGGTCGTTTTTCTTGCTCTCTTTTACCGTGTCATCAAAGTATTTTTTCGCTGACTTGTAATTTAAAAAGACTTTTACAAAAACATTGTTTTCCATCTGATAAACAGATTCGTCAATAACAACAAATACTTTCATTTTTTACTCCTTTTCATTCTTTGAAGTATGATATGTACCACCCACGATGTCTTTTGCAGAGTTCGTGCAGTTCTTCGTCGGAATAGCCAACGCAAAGAGCTACCACAAGTCCATCTGCATCTCTAACGCAAGGTACAATTCCCGGCTTTTCAAAGTATTTTTCCCGCTTCTGTTTGATTATGCTCAAAGTCATCAAAGTCATTACACTACTCCTTCCTTACTCACATATAATTTTTATATGCCTTGTCTTGTTCAAACAGTTCTTTCGGCTGTTCGTTGCTTTTAAAGTCAATATCAAACATTTCTTCGAGTGTATTGCAAACATTTTCGACACCCTCAATGCTGAAATTGTAATCAGCATAAATTAGCCTGCCATTTACAAATATAACCTTTCGCGGTTTTTTTCCATTATGATTGCAGGGGTAGTCATAACCAACCTTGCCGTTATCGTATTCCACATTGCAACGCCACCATACATTTAACTTATCTTTATTATTTTGCAAGTCTGCTGCGTATGTTTCCGAAGTTGTAGCAAGGACTAAATCGCCCCTGCTGTCTGTGATTGTGATTTTAACCGTGTTATTATTCATTGTCTTGTAACTCCTTTCACTCATATCATCTCGTAAATTTGTGAGTCATAAGTTTCGTGCAATTCATCAACACTAACCGATGACAAGCCAAAGAATTCTTGCGCTTTTTGTTTGGCTTCGTCCAGCGTGTCGGCAAGTATCACGATGTCTTTATTCGACTCATATTTCAAATGTGCAATAAAAACGTGTTTGCTTATGATGCTGTAAGCCTTTTCTCTATTCATCTCTGTGTACCTCCTCAACACTTGATATAAAATTTCATTGTCTCCTTAAATGTTTTCAGCCCTTTCTTCGTTGAACAATTGTTTTACCCAATCACTCATATCCTCCCAAGATTCGGAAAAATTACCGTCGCACGACAACCATTTGCCGTATAAAAACTCAAGGGGATTTTTTTGTTTGTTAAGCCAACAAATAACATCTTCGCTTATTTCATCAGCTGTCGAAAAGAACATGTTGAAATAAGATTCGATAAAGAAGATTTTATAGTAGTCTTTGTAGACTGCTTCTGGAAAAAGAGAAGAAGCATAGTTTTCACGAAACTCTTTGATTTCGTTATCAATAGTTTTTAAAAACTTTTCTGTCGCATAAGCCATTGTTATTCTCCTTTCAATTCTTTCACTTTTTCTTCAAACTCATTTATCGCTTCGGATGCTCTATCGTTTCTAACTCCTCGATAAAGTGCATCCTCAATATTGTAAATACAATCTTCGGCGAGTTTTCTTATTGTTTCCTGTTCTTTCAACTGACTTTTGAGTCTTTCGTTTTCTTCAAAGAAGTACAAACACTCAATAATGTCAATAAGTTCATCCCAATTTTTTGAAAAAGCATATTTTTCTTTTTCAAATTCCTGATACAAGAATTCTAACGGCTTTTCTTTGTCGTTAAGCCACTTAATAACATCAAGATTGATGATTTCCTTTGCGTCTGATGCAATGTTAGTGCAAAACAACATATCATAAAGCGTTTCAACAAAGCAGACCTTTTCGCAAGCTGAATAAACATATTCTGATGATTCGTTTGTTATTCTTTTGCGAAATTCTTCCACTTCCGACTGAATTTTCTTGTTAAACTCAATCTTAATTTTTTCTTCTGAATTCATACAAATTTCTCCTTCTTTAAATTTAATTTAATAAAAAACAAAAAAAGAGCCGCAGCAGCACAGTTTGTACTGATACGACTCTATGTTTTTTCTTTTAAAACAAAAAAAATCTGCCACCTCAAAGAGATAGCAGATATAAGTTATTTTTAAATTTTTATTATGTAATTATTATATCACACATCACATAAAAAGTCAATAAACATAGCAAAAGTAAATATCGTCGTTAATAAGATTTTCAACTTGTTCTCTTGTCATATCACAAACAAGTAGAACTGTGTCAATAATAATCTCGTGGACCTTTTGAATAGTTTTTGGTTCATCTTTTTTCATTCCCCACGGATATTTACGAGGATAGAACAAATAATCTTCGTCTTCGCTCGACCCGGACTCGAATAATACATTCATACAGGCAAGCATTTCACAGATATTGCTGTAATACCTGCCGAGACAAATATATCCGTCTACGATTTTTTTCAATTCGCCAATATCGTTAATGTCTTTCGTATCATTCTCTATGTTCTCCAAATCGGAAGGATATAGCTTTTTGATACACTCAATGACTTTTTCTGGATTGACAAAAGGTGCAATACTGCTCGCTGTGACACCAATGCCTTCGATTGTATAATAATTAAAACTCATATTTTATTTTTTCTCCTTTTTTTACTTTCATTTTCAACACCGCTTTTTTTAAAATTTTTACATCTTTCTTGCACTGTGACAGCATTGCAAGAATTTCTTTTTCTTTTGGGGATAAATATGTTCGTCTATAAAAAGAATCAGCCAATTTGTTATATTCAGCGAATTGAGAAACAAGGCTTTCAATATAACCTTGTTCGATAGGAAGTTTCAATTCTATCACTCTGACTGCAAAACTGATTTTATAGCAAATAGGTTCAATTTCGCTTAATGTTTCATCTACATTAAGTGATTTAAAAATGTATTTCCCATTTTTGATTTTTTTATTTTTGCCTATTTCTGCTACATTACAGACAAGTGAAGAACCACAAACCTCAGCCTCATCAGAAACACAAGCACTATCATAAATCTGAGCATAATTACGAATTTTAGCTTTGCCACAAACTACAGCAAAACCGTGAATTTGTGCGTTATTGTAAATTTGTGCTTTTCCGGTAACAACTGCGTTTCCGTAAATTTTTGCATTATGGAAAACTTCGGCAGCACCGCAAATTTGTGCATAGTCATCAACCTGAGCGTTTTTACGAATTACAGCATACCCAAAAATTTCGGCGTGTTTATAAATTACAGCATCATCAAGGACTTTGGCGTTATCGTAAACTTTAGCATTATTACGAATCCAGCAATATCCCTCTTGCGAGAGATTGTTTTCGGATTCGACATAACCTCCTAAATCGCCTTTGTGAATCCTTTCTATTGGTGTAGTCCAAAAAGCTTTCAATGCTCGTATTCTATAAAGTGTTCTTCCGTTATAAACGATGCTTTCGCTTTTTACAATTTCGTATTTTTTCATTTTATAATGTCCCCGTTTTTAACAACTTATAAATAATTTTTTCATCTTCTGCCGGAATCGGGAAATATACCCAGCTTGTACCGTATTTATAACCGCATACCGGGCAAGCCTTAGCTAATAACCCGTCGGGGTGTTCGCTTTCTTTCAACCATCCTAAAGCCTTTATTTCAGTATGTTCCCTGTCTCCAGCATAAAGCGGCTTCGGTTCGTAATATTTTGCAATATCCGCCGGGAGTGTTTCGGTGTAAGTGGTTAACGAGTATTCAAGATTAGCAAAAAATTTTTGTTTGATTGTTGGCTTGAATTTTTCGCCACACTTTAGCGCAATAATAGCGGCTTTTTCAGCGGCTTTCTGTTCATTTCTTGCGTCCTGTGTCATGCGCCAATGGTATAAAACAACTTTTTTATTTGCTAATTTATCCCACCCGGCGGCGTGTTGGTGTTCACACTCTGGGTGCATGTCGTTCAAACGGTACGCTTTCCACAATCTCAATATTTCGGAAAAAACAGGGCTTTCCATATATGGGGCGATTGTGTCCAAACATTGACCGCCGCACACAATGTCACTGTGTAGAGTGTTCCAAACATCAGCGGAAACGGAAAACTGTTTCTTGTCTCCGTCCTGTTTATATTCCATTTCAACCGTTACACGGTTTTTTGCTTTTCCTCTGTTTTCAAAATCAATACAGCCAAAATCAAATGTTCTTTTCATTGTTTTATTTTCTCCTTATCCTTCAAATCCAAGCATATTGCAATAATAACTATGCTCATCTTCATCAATGTTTTTGATGTCATTCATCGCTTCAAGTATAAGTTTTGCGATAGTGAAGACATCATAGTTTTTTTTAGCTTCTTCAGGCGTGAGATTTTCGTCCTCACTTCCTATGAAGTAAAACCAATAGTCTCCTATTTGGCAAGCTAAGCAGCCGTCATTCGGATTGGAAATAAGTTTTACAGTGCCATTCCACAATCCGTTTACAATTTTATGAATTTTACAATCTTCGTTCATTTTGTCTCCTCCTTAAAAAATAAATTTAATAAAAAATAAAAAAAGAGCCGCAACAGTACAGCTTGTACCGATACGACTCTGAATTTTTCTTTTAAAATAAAAAAATCTGCCACCCCAAAAGAGATAGCAGATATAGGTTATATTTTATATTTATATTATATTGGGATTATACCATATTATCCACCTATTGTCAACGCTGTAAGCAAAATCTTCTTGGAGAGGGAACGTTCTCAAAAAGCGAAATGCTGACTTGTATTTTTGTTTTAAAAAACTTCAACTGAAGTTTTTTGCTTTTTTTATTTCTGTTGACAATGCCACGCTAACGTGGTATTATGTAAGAGAACTAAGTGACACATTATGCACCGACAGGATTTGCGAGATTGAAATAAAAGGAGCTTGTGGTTAGTGGCAATTAACATTTATATTGATAAGGTCGGACATTCCGCCCTTGAAAAATGGACCCCGACGCACAGAGATACTGTTTTATATTACGCGAGGGATGAATTCCGATTTTTTAACAAATTTGTTTTAATTTTCGAAAACGCTTATAAAGCGTTTTGCGAAGTAAAAAAGCAAGGATACAAAATAAATATCGTTAACGAAGAAGGCACCGCAATCAAGTTGTTTGTTGAATTCGATAAAAGTGAAAAAAACAACTTCAACATTAAATATAAACTTCTTAAACCTTTGGAATACGAAACGCTGAACGAAATTGTAAACACAGTCATTACAGTTGCATCTGATGTTAATGCCTTGTTTTTTGAGCTTCAAATTCTGAATCGAAAAGTTGATTTATATTCAAAGGACCAAAATTGGCTAATCAGAGAGTTGAACAATAAACCAATACTCGTTCCTGTCGGCTCGCATTTGTCGCCGGAAGGTGTTTTCGGCGTAAAAGGGCACCTTCGCCACTATAAGAGCGGCAAAACAGTATGGATTGATGATTACGTTAAAGGAGCTGACAAGAAATGAAAACACTTAAAAAAAATGGACTTGAAAATATTAACTTTGACAAAATAGCACTTAACGAGCATTTTATTTATGTTGACGGAGCGTTCGAGTTTTTTGCGATTAAGGTTAGCGAGGATTACGCAGTTTTTATAAATGCGGACGGAAAATTTATCTGCGCCAAAGCGTTTAAAAATTGCTTATCAATAGGCGCAGGCGTTGTCTCAGAATTTCCAACCTTTGACGAAGCCGTCGAGGCTTGCGGAGCAGATATAGTCGAGCGCAGCGAAATTGCATTTTACGGTCTCCGAGATAAAATGATGTCCGTGTCTGACTACGCCCGAAAGCACGGGGTTGATACCTCGACCGTCCGCCACAAAATAAGTAGAGGGTTGTTACCGGCAGTGAAGCTTGGGAAAATGTGGCTTATTAAAGAAAGCGAGCCGTGGACCGACCAAAGAAGGAAAAAACAGGAGAGCTGAAAAGCTCTCCTTATTTTTTGCATGGGCATTTTATTGCGGCAAATAATAGCAAAAATAATAAAAAGCCCTTGGCATAATCATACGACTGCTATATAATATAATCACAACAAATAAAGAAAGGGAGTTAACAAAATGAAATATTATGAAGTTGCGGAAATAACCTTAAATCTCAATTCTAAAGGGTACGAAATGGGAGACGAGGAGAGCTCGTATATGGGCCCGGATTACAAGAAAGCCATTTGTGCATGCGATGAGGCTTTAAGTAATTGGGAGGTCTTGATTACAGGGACAAGAAGGAAAGTGCAATAGAAGGTAGGATATACGAAATCCCCGATGATACAGATATAAACGATGAAGATGAAATAATCAACGCTATATGTGACGCATGCGGATATGACACGTTTTTTTCACATTATCCGGAAGACGATTTTAAAAAAAGCCAAGAAAAAATGAACGCTCTTATAAATGCGTGAAAACTAAATCATAAATAACAAACCCCACCGTTGACACTTGCCGCCGGTGGGGTTTTGATTTAAAAATTTTGATAATTAAAAAACGGTGCCATGGCTGGGGTGGCAGGATTATTTCCCAGCAACGAAGAACATAAATATAATAGTTACCATAAGACCGATTTTCGCAAAAGGCGAACACGTTCCTATTACTTGGAAAAGCCCAAGATTATCCGGTGTTACCGGAAGAAGCATCAAAGCTAAAGCGGAAGCGAAAACAGCTATGCTGAACAACGCAACCAACACGTATACCGTTTTGCACGCCTTATCCGAACCGTCAACAAACACCTTGATTAACATATCGGTAAAACTTTTCTTCTTTGCCATAAGTAACACCTCCTTTTCAGTCATCGTATGGCTGTAATTCTTCGTAGAAATATTTGTAGTAAATTTCGTTGTCCTTTTTGTTCTCTCGTGCTTTTCTGAACGCTGCGTCTTTTTGTATATCCTGTATTAACCGAAATTCTGACTTATTGCCGTTGTTCTGGAAGAAAATCGAGAGGAACATCTTAATTTTACTTTGATATTTCCTTGGCGGTTGTTTTTCTTTTGCAAAACTTTCGGATTTTACAATTGCGTTTCTGTCAGGATACAAAACGTCTACATCGTCAAACACCGGTCCTACACAGGCGTAACATGGGTCAGATATTAACCGTTCACAATGGAAATCACAGTAATACCTTTGCAGAAGGAAAAGTATGATTTGCAGCCGTCCGGCGCTTAATTCTATATTGTTTTCGTCGCACAAATACATAATATATTTGCTGACTTGTGTTGATGTAAACATAATTTTCCCTTTTGCCCTCTTTTACGACCAATGTGTATCTTTTGCGGTCCACAATTCTTTCTTGTTTTCTTTTGCATCGTCCTTAATTTCGTCGAACACTTTTGAATACTCAACATTAGGGTCTATCTGCATTGTTGTAGCGTAGCCCTCGTTTATAAGCATGGCATTAACCATATGAGAAACTATGTATTTCTTATCGCTCTGTGTGTGGTCGGTGTCCCATAGATATGCGAGAGTCCTTCCGTACTTATCTTCTCTTTCAACATCATATTCAAGAAAGTAGTCTTTTTCTGCTTCCATTTTACTCTTCAAGAAAGCAGAAGCTGCCTTCCCGGATACCGTATTTTTCGAATTGTCTGGGTTAACACTTTCGGGTGTATCTATACCTATCAAGCGAACCCTTACATTGTTGCCATCCTCTTTTCGAACGATAACCGTGTCACCGTCAACCACCCTGATAAGTTTGACTTTTTCTAAATTCGTCTTTTCGGCTACAACCGTCTGAGTTGTCTCGCTTATCGGCGGCTCATAGCTTTTCGGCGTATTTTCTTTTCGGAGTAAAGAAAACAGAGCGACAAACACTGCTATAACTATAGCACAGACGACAACATTTCGCAAATGTCGCATATTATTTTCCCCTTGTCTTTTCTATTTTGCTTATCTGTTCTTCCATAAACCCGTCTTCCGCACACCTCTTAGCAATATCGCGGTTTTCATATAGCGGGCAGCTTTTTCTTTTGTAGTCTGAACATACTATATTGTATATAGCTCCGGGCAATGGGCTGTCCGCCAATGCGCACCTGATTGCCCCGTATTCGTTGGTTATGAAGAACCCTTGAAAGCATTTGCATTTACTTTCCATACCTTCCGCTGTACCGGCCGCTGTACCGGCAGGAATAAAATTCGTTTTATCCGTAATCATAGGTTTGTTATCAACCCAATCGGATGCGAGTCCTGTTTTTTCAATGCTTTTCTTCAGCTCATCAAACTGTCTCTTAAACAACGAGACAGCCGTATCGTAATCAATTTTGCGTGTCTTTACTGCTCTTCTCATCATCTTGCTTTAATACCTCTTTTTTCTTTCTGATTGTAGTGATAGGATTTACCTTTCTGTTTATATATGACAAGAAAACTCGCCAATTTGCCCTTTTTGCGCGATTTTTTCAAAAAACTAAAAAAAGAAAGCCAACACCTAAATAGTGCCGGCTTTCGAAAAAGACGTTTAGACATCGGAAACCCTTTTAGGATTTCCATTGTCTCTCTTCGTTTCCTTGTAAATATACGCCACCGCGTATGATTCAAAATTCTTTTCTATAAAATCATCTATATTGCACGGCTGTGCCACAAGCACGATGTCAAGGTTTTTGTCGGTTTTATGTTTCATAACCGAATTCCACTGACGAGCTGAGATAACCTCATCCGTCTCTGCGTTAACAAAGGCCGTTCCGTATCCGGTTATCTTTGTAACTGTAAACCACTGACCGTTTTTCGTTTTTACTCCCCAACCGTTTTTCAAAAACGACTTTTTGAAAGATGTAGTGTCGGAAAGCTTAATTGTTTTCGCATCCATGTGAAGTGATGCATTCTTCGCCTTTTTTGATGATTTTCTATTTGTTGTCATAATGATAAAAACTCCTTAAACTAAAATTATCTGCCACGGTAGATATTAAGTGAAAAGCTGTGAACAAAATCAGAAAACATATGCGTCGTTCCACGCAGCGTCGTTTTTGTTAATTCCATACTCGTCGTATGAATAGTCATCACCGAAATATTCGTCTCCTGCACAAGCAAGGACAGACTTACGGCTGAACGCTCTGTTTTCTCCCTCCATGTCGAACACGTATAAAATCTCATCATCAATAATGTTTTTTCTATCTGTTGTCATAATAATAATTCTCCTTAATTAAAGTTGCAAAATAAAATTGTTTAATGCCGCAGTGATTATCTAAGTAGTCGCTGCGGTGATTTTTTGCGTAAAAAACACAAAAAGCCGCATTCTCTAAGGAGAAGGCGGCTGATATATTATACTTGCCATATTACTACAACAAGCGGTCTTCAAAAGGCCCTAACAGCCGCCTTTACATATGACGGTTGATAAAAAAATAGCTGCCATCATTCACCAATCGTGAAAGATAGCAGCATCTACTACAGTAGAAATTAAGTAAAACTTATAAACAAAAAAGCTGACAGCCCCCAAAGAGGATGTCAGCAACAAATTACTTTTTAATATCTTTATTATGTCAATATAATACCATAGTATTTATTTCTTGTCAAGCAATTAAGATGAAAAAACGAACGACAAATATCGCTTTCGGCACTTTACATAAATATCATTGAAAGCTTTAGTACATCTTAACGAACAGACTCTTTATCCATTGAGAAAACTTCATGCTTTTAGTCTTTATTGTTACAATGTCCGTAAAATCAGAATAGTTCTTCTCCCCCGTTTCTTCGTTTATCATATACGTTCTGATTTTAACCTGATATGTCTTTTTATGCTTAAAGTTCACTATTTCATAGTAACTTCCCGTTGTCTCGCCGAGAAAAACATAATCCTCATCTGAAGTTTCTTTTTTACCATCCTTTTTAGCAGCATACACTTCATATCCGGTAAAGCCTTTAACAGCAGTCCAACTTATCGTTATAGGATTTTCTTTCTTGCTTTGCCTTACTTGAAGCTTCATAACATCCGTTATTTCATATTTTTTTGAGGAATCATCGTTGTTCTTTGAAAACAAATCTTCAACAGCTTGGCTAAAATCATCCGAGGGTAATTCTATAACATCACCCTCGTTTTCAGGGACGTTGTTTACGTCGTTGCCGTCGTCGCCGTTGTTGCTGCTGTCGTTTGGAACGGCAACAGTATTTCCCGGGGCCGCCGAACCGCTGTTTCCGTTTCTGTGAGTGCCAGAAGGTACATATGTATTACCGTTTGATACATTTGCTACCGTAACATTACAGTATGCCGTTATATCGCCGTTTCTGCAGGTTATAGTCGCTGTTCCTACTCCGTTACCCGTTACACGTCCGCTATTGTCAACCGAAGCTACTCCGTTATTGCTGCTGCTCCAACTGACACTTTTATTTGACGCATTACTCGGATGTACCGAAGCTGTTAACTGCGCCGAGTTTCCAACGCCCAACGTGACATTGGTCTTGTTAAGTGTTATGCCGGTTACGCCCTGTTTTACAACGACCGTGCAAGATGCAGATTTCTTGCTTCCGTCCGTTGTAACACACGTTATGGTTGCTGTTCCCGGTGCTATGCCGGTTACTACTCCGTCATTAACAGAGGCCACATTGTTATTACTGCTGCTCCACCTCAAACCTTTGGTTGTAGCATTTGAAGGTGTAATTGTTACCGATAATCTTTGGCAGCTGCCCGTATATATTTCAAGATTGCCTTGCATGCTTATTGAAGATATTAACTGAGCGACAGTTACGGCACAAGAAGCAGACAAATTGCTTCCGTCTGTTGTAGTACACGTTATTGTTGCCGTACCGGAATTTCTTCCAGTAACGAACCCGTTGTTATTAACAGAAGCAACGCTGCTATTGCTACTGCTCCACTTTAATGTTTTGCTTGAATTTGAGGGCATAATTATAGCCGACAACTGATACTGTCCGCCTGATTGGATTGTAACCTGACTGACGTTTATTCTTATACTTGTGGCCGCAGCAGAACTGACAAAGCAACACGTACACAGTAATAACGCAAGCGCAATCACAACAGATATAAACTTCTTTTTCCGAGTTTTAAAAATTCTTTTCACGCAACATCACCTGTCTAAAATCTTAAATCGGCACGCAAAAGAAGTTCGGCACACCGTTCTCGTTGAGCAACGGTATGTTGGGAAAATTTACGTGCCATACAATTCCGAAAATCGCAAAAACGGCTACCTGTATCGCTAACAAACAAAATATTTTCTTTGTTGTTTCCATTTAATCTTTTCTCCCTCATACTTTTACTGACATTACTTCTTGACGACAATCTCCGGATGACATATAAGGTACGCCAATTCTCTTTCGTCGTTACACGGAACCCAAGCTTCGTTTTTTGCATCCGCCAAAAACTCTCTCATTCCGTTTTCGTTGATTCTATACGGGGTGTTTGGTAGAAACAGCAAAATACGGCTGCACTCTATGTAAAACGGTTCTTTTACCTTTACATTAAGAATTCTACATATGTTCGGCAAAGCATCATTTTGAGCCGCCTGAGACGTTCTGGCGGCCATTTCCTTGCGAACATCTTTAGGTCCATCGTTATTAACCGTCTTTTCGTTTTCGGCTGCAGTCGCAGTCGTTGTGTTCGGCGTTTCCGGTTTTGATTTTGTATTTTCGAGTAATTCAGACTGATGTTCTGCATCGCTGTTTTTATTTGTCTTATCGGGGGTAAGGTTAAGATAATTTTCTATAAGCTCCGAGAAGGTATATATCGTTATCCCTTTCTTTTCGTAGTAAGACTTTTGAGCCTTCATTACATTCTTTTCTTGCAAGAAAAAACGATAACAAGTTTCGCTTCGATATTTATAGTAAGTTATTACATTGCCGTCTTTTATAATCGGCTGGTCTTCACTCCAATATCTCCCTATCGCGTGAAGACCTGATAAAAACACTTCTGCTTCTTCTCTTGTTTGGCAATTCACGGCAAAGCCGTCATATTCCTGTTCTTTCATGAAAAGCTTAATAGCATTTACAACATCTTGCGTGCCTATTTTTGATATATCAAATGACATTCTTTATACCTCTTTTCTTTCCTTGTTAACACACAAAATAAGGTCCTTCAGTTCTCTAAGTGCTTTTGAAATTTTGTTTGCGAGTTTTTCCTGTGTTTGAGACAAATCAATATCAAAGACTTTGCCATCGCCTATATTGACCTTACCTAAAGTTATTTCTTTGCCCTTTCGTGAGAACTTGACGATGGTTATTTTTTTGTAAATTGTTTCATTGACATCATCTGCAAGCCACTTATAATCATCAGTCGCCCAATATGTTCCTTTAGGGAAAGTGAAATTCATGGTGTCAAACAGTTCTACAATTAACGCATAATTTAGCTCTAAATTAAAGGATTTTATTGTGCCGACTTCTTGCGGATTATTAAGAGTTAAAATTTCTTCTCTGTTATTATTAAAGAAATCGCTAACAGTAAAAGATTTTCTTTTCATCTTAACGGCGTAATTGTTTTTAGGGCAATGTAAGAAATCGCACTGCTTACAGTCGCATTTAAAAGGATTTATTGTTCTGCCTATATCAAATTTTTGATTTTTAACAGGTATGTATTCTAAACTCGCCATTTTAATGTACCTCCATTTTATTTGTTCTTTTGTTCTTTGTAACGCTCACACATTTCGTCGATAGCGGTTTTTTCCCAATGACACCAAAATCTATCGCCATTTTCGTCCTCAGCTATAATGCCAATATCACAATCAGAAAAGAACCCGTGCTTTACTTCAGATAACCAAAACCAGCCTATCAAAGTTAATTTCTCTTCTCTAAGATTATTATACATTTCTTGGCAGCTGCATCCTATCCAAGCATTCCACATTTCGTGATAACCATGGTCGCCCAAATATTCGCTACCGGACAAAATGTCAAATACCTCTTTGGCGGCATCATAATATTGGGCGTTATATTCTTCATCGGACAACTCAACTTCAAATATAGCTGTCTTTGGTATTTCTTCAGAACCGGCGCTCGGTCTTGTCTTGTCGTATATTACAATACAGTCATCCTTTATTTCTTTTATATAGTCCATCCAAGGCATACAAGTAGAATTACCGACTGTATAGCTAACGAACTGTTGATTTACCTGAATTTCACTCGCTGTCAATTTTTTCCTTTTTCTCATCATTCCTTTACCTCCTCAACCGCAAATAATGCAGATTTCAGATTTATCCAAATCTTACACGTACCCTTGTATTTTATAGGGCAAAAGTTTTCACATGAACAAATACAACACGGATTGCTTTTCACAAAACGTATTGCTTGATTTGTTGCATTTGCAACGTCAACTTTGTATTTCCCGACCGTTTGGAACTTGGTTTCTGTATTCAAAAAAATCTCCCCTTTTTACTTTTTTTATGGAGCGTTTTGGAGCAAGATAGGAGATTTGAACTCCCACCCTCAGTTTGGAAAACTGATGTGCTGACCGTTAACACTAATCTTGCATATAAAGGTGGGGAGCCAAGCTCTCCCCGTGCCATATTTAACGTGGTTTTTTTGACGAGATGGTTTCACCACAAACTCTCCGCTTGTTTTTACGGCGGCTTTTACGCAAGTCACACGAGATGGACTACTTGATTTTCACATCTATATATGACGAAAAAAACGCCTGATTTGCCCTTAAATGCAAAAAACACCCTCCACTTTTCAAACGAAAGTAGAGGGTGCTTTATATGGTAAAAAAATAGGAGAACGTCGATGACGCTCCCCATACAAAAACAAAAGTTTTTTGATTTCAATGCTATTATGCGCATTATTCTTTAAAAAGTCAACTGATTTATTAAAAATTCCGCAATTTTTCGGATGAAATCATAAGTAGAGCTTAGTAATTGCTGGTTGGTATAAAATCAAACAGGGAACATATAGCATTAACTCTATATGTCCCCTGTTAATTTGTTGTTTATTCTGTTGCACGGTCAACAGGCAAGCAACGCCGCTCGAATACCGCGGAACTTGTCAGGAATTCCTTGAAACATTTAAGGGCTTGGGATTATCCCAGTAGAATGTTAAAAATTTTTATCAAGATAATTCTTATAATATATTCCGAGAATTATTACAATTATAATAACAACAGGTGACACAAACAAGCCTATTGTCAAAACCTTTTGAAAAGCCATCGGCATTCTCAAACTTGCAAAAGAAAGGATTAAAAATATAACATTCGGTATCATAGAAAAAGTATATATATGGTCTAATTTATCATACAATTTGGGGTCGGGAGCATTACTTCTCATCCACGCACGAAAACTGTTTTGCAAGTTTTGTCTGCCTGTAGATTGTTGCAAAAGCTCGCCTCTTTTTTCTCTGACACCCTCTGGGGTTGTTCCACCGGCTTTACATACCGATTTCCACAATATTTTGCGACTTAATGAAGTTATCACCTGCATAACAATAAAAAATACAAGATAAAAAATTACTCTGTTTTCAATATTCATAATTATTCCTCCAAACTAATCTCCTACATAGCCTAATTTTGAGGCCATTTTCAATACTTCGCTTTCTCTGTCTACTGTTGATATAGCATAGAATAATGTGTTATCGATTCTCATTAAATGATAATACATTCCATTTGCCTCTAAAGTCCAAAAATTAAAATTTGCTCTGCTCTCGCGGCCATTAACGCCCTCAACATAGTCGTCACCGTGAGGAATACTCGTTAGATACGACGCAATGCTGGAGAACTTGTTAGCCGCTACTGTACCACTGTCAAATACAACAAAATCAAAACGCAGTGAACTGTCTTTATACGATGTACATTCTTTGTAACTCCACCCGGGACTTTCTGTAGTCCACTCAGCAATACTGTCATAAGCAGGGTATCCTTCTTCGTTCAATATAGTTGCGAATTGTTCGGTTGTTATTGACGGTATCGGAGTAAACGCTGCTTTCATCACCACAAAAGTGAGTATTCCAATAAATGACAGGGCTGCAAAAATCTTTAGTACATCTTTTGCAGTAAGCGTATATCCGTTGTACTTCACTTCTTCTCCACCTCCTTTATTTTTTCAGCATAAAATTCTCGCATCTGTTTTCTTATTGATGGTTGTAAATAATATTCACTGTTTGCTACACCAAACACCATGTTTATGCACAGCTCATAGTCAGTATCATTAACTACACCATCGCGATTTATGTCCGCAGCCGCTAAATAAGCACCTGTTAGTTTTGTTGATGTGTTAATATGTAAGTCTATAACACTCGCATCAAACGCATCAACAATACCATCGCCATTTACATCCCCCGGCATAATAATTGTGTATACATCAATTACCGTATCTTCTTTTGACAAAATTTGTGCTTCTGCCCCGGTTGCGTTAATTAAACCACATGCATTTTCGACTTGATTTATACGTCCTCCTTCGGTAGCAGAAAAATAATCATCAATCTTGCATCCAGAAGGTAGCCCCCATAAATATTTGTTGGTCTTGTCTACAATAACATTCTTATTCGTAACCGCAACAATTTCACTGTAATCAAGTTTCATAAATCTTGCTTCAATAGTGGAACTTTCAGTTACAGGAAACGAATATTTTTCTTCAGCATCCATAATTTGTAACCCATTCTTATACCAACCCTGAAATACATAACCATCACTTGGAATAGCTGAAATTTGTGCTATCGTATTTTTAGCAAAAGTACCACCACCAACAACACGTCCGCCTAAAGTTCCGGATGTAACCGTAATTAGGCAATCAGGCTCTACATAATATTTAAACGTGTTATTGCTGTAGTTCTCTTCGGCATCATCACTTTCTAACGATATATAGATAAGTTTTGCTTTATCAAATGCTACAGGGTTTGAATAAGAATCGTTTAACGCGAAAACAAAAGAACGTTCTTCCTTAGCTTGTATTACAGAAGCAAAATTTTCACCTATAACCTTACCGTTAAATTTATCTTCAAATAATTTAATAGTAGCTGATGATGCAGATGAATAACCATTATTTTGTACAACAACTTTAATTTGACGCAGCGACCCATCTCTTATTTCTTCAACGCTTTTTATATTAAGGTCGGGTAAACCAACAATAAACGTAGATTGATTGTTAGTAATTTCATTATTTAAGTCGTCTGCTGGCGTAATCGTAATATGGTATTCCATTTTTTCTATAGATGCCGGTAAAGTAAATGGCATCTCCAAATTACATGATTCGCCTATTCCAACTGACTTTTCAACAAAAGTTGACTGTACCGATGTACCGTTTTTGTCCGATATTTCCACTTTAAAACTATCAATTGTTTTTGAGCCACTATTATATATTTTTGTTGAAAGCATAATTGATTTGTTTGGCTCAACAACACCGGTATATGTAGTATTAGGCGAAACGTAAATATCGTAATACTCTTCTTCCGATTTTTGAATTAGGCACAAATTTCCATATGAATTATCACCGGTATAATCAGCATAGCAAAAAGCCAATTCAATATTTCCAGTTGAGTTTAAACATACATCCCAACCTCGTACAACGCCCGAATCTTTAGCCAACGGATAAATTGACCCGTAACTACCAGATATAGGTTCATACTTTATTCCTTGAAAAACCATACCACTTTCATCTTCGGTTTCCCAAACAATTGCTGTGTTATTGTTATTATCACAAACGACTTTAATTTGAGAAACACTATTATCTATACTTTTTATTTCCTGTTTGACATCAAAATTCCCATTTCGTGCAACCATAATTGAATTATCACTTAGCCAATACAAATTGCCATTAACAAAATTTACAGAATAGTCGGATGTTTCGCCGTTTGATAATTTTATGTTTTCCGTTCCACCAACAACAAAAATCTCAAATTTATTTGAATTAGAATTGACTTCACTATTATCTGCTTGCGTAGAAAACACAACAAAGTTATCTCCATCAATATATGATGTATCAACACTATTTATTGTCGATAAGTTTTGTGCCATTGTTTCAACTTGCTGCCATATACCAGATATGCATTGTTTCCTAAAAATCGAATTCTCACCAACAACAGTTAATGAGCTATTCTCACTATTTTCCTGCCATACTATTGATATATTATTTCCATCTGACACAATTCTTTGTGACATTTCATACTTATTGTTATTGGTCGTTACAGCTGTTGTATCATTAAACCTTGAGCCATCCCAATGAGTATAGTACAAATCCATATTGGCGGACATTTGTTCTAACGTAACATTTTCATCGAATTCTTTATTTGCATTCTGCCAAACAACATAAACTCCCCCGGTTCCGTCTGGATATATAGTAGGTTCAAAATCCGCTGTTCCGTCGTCGAAAATTGGTTGCGGGTTACTCCAGTTGGTACCATCATAAATACTATACATAAGTATAAAACGATTTTCCTCTGTTCTATCAGTTGCATCGTCAACATACGTCAAAAACATTTTACCGTTATTAAGGCTTACAATTTTTGGTTTTGCATAAATTTGAAGGTTTTCCTTGAAAGTATTTGGGATGGTTCTTGCCATCTTTATATCCGCGCTTGCCGTATCTCCAACAGGTTTTATAAATTGTAAATCATTTGGAGAAACATTTAAAGTTTTTTTGGCTTTTGGATATATTTGCAAATCCACAAAATTCCAATCATGTCTTGCTCCCCAAGCTAATGCGTTCCATTCAAAAAAGACCGAAGCGCTAAAGTTTGCTTTAAAGTCGGTTTTAAAAGAATTCATCGGCAGCTTAAAATTACAATTCAAATCGCCACTCACACCCATATAAGCGTTTGCAACAAAAAGATTTCCTTCAACACCAGCACTTGGTTTTACAGAAAAATTCAAGTCACCACTTACATTAACATTATTATTTTCATCAATGTTAAAAGAAAAACCATCTCGAACTGAGCCTTCAATTTGAAATTTTAAATACATTGTCGGAACTATTGTATACGTTGCGGTAGCCTTGGTTTCCCCCAAAAGAGCCCCGCCACCTTCTACAATTTGACCTTTATTGTTGATTGTCATATATCCAACTACATAAGACCTAAAATCAAATCCCGCTTTTAGTTTTTGGTCATATAAATCACCCTTTGTACCTGCTATTAGGCTATCTATTTCATATTTGCCTTTATCTATACTTGTAACTATTGTTTTAACTTTATGAAACGCCTCATTATATTTTCCTGCTTTTTCTCTAACGCCATATTTACTAACCTCTTTTCCATAGACGTTAACTCCCATAAGCACATCTAACGAATCTGTCTCTATATTATGATATGTTTCAATCTGTATGAAATCCCAATTGAATGATAAATTCGCCTGAAATAGCGGTACCTCTTTGCCAAATATATTTACTGTTGGTCCATACAAAACTTCCTCTTGTGTAGAACCAGTATCAATTGAGATTGAAGGGTCAGGATTGCTATCCAAGTTTGATACACCTTTATCGCGTCCCGAAAAAGCGTCCTTATCAATTTCAAAAGCTCCATCTGAACTTGGAATAGATAAATAATTGCCTGATGCATCCTTGTCAGAAAACTGGTCAAAAGCCCAGTTGCTTGGCAGTCTGTATCCCAAATTTCCACTAAATCCCGTTGACATATCTCCGACAAAACTACTGCAAGCATAACCTTTCTCAGATACTCGAATACAGACGTTACGAGCACCATAAACGCCAGTTTTATATGAGCTGTATTTCATTTCTTCTGAAATTGCCTTAAAATAAGGAATTATATTAGACGTAATTTGGGAATCGATTGCGTCAAAATCTACTGCAAAATAAATAATTGTATTTTGGGGAAGTCCTAAAGCTTTTGCTGCTTTAATTGCTGAATTAGCATCGGATTTTCCTTGCTCAGAAGTAAAATAAGAGTCTTTTCTTGCTGTTGTTTGATATATTGGAAAGAAATTCAAACCTGCAGCAAGAATAATCTCGGCTTCAGAACGTGTTAATGCTTTACTAACTCCACCATTATAAGTACCTGTCAAATATCTTCCGATATATCTATATCCTTTTTCATATAAAGCTTCTGCTTTGGGTTTTGTTAATATTGTTGCACAGTCAGCAGCAATCGCTGTACGATTACGGTCGCCACAGCTTATAAACAACGAAAGCCATGTTTCTTTATCTGCAACTCCAGATGTTGTAATTGCGTGGTGTTCTTGGAACTTTCTCACATTTAATTTTGTTGCATTGTCATATCTACCATTAAAAACACCGTTTCCAAAGCCGTTTACATATAATGCAAACTGTAGCAGTTTTGTAAAATTCGTTATATTTGAATTAGAATAGTATGCGCTATCGCCTGTTCCCGGATATGTTTTTGCAGCCGACGAATTTTGTTTGTATGGAATCTGAGGGCAACAAAGTTGCGTAGTGTTACCAAAATTTCCATTAGCAATTTCTATTGGTAAACCCTCTTCAGCCTGCAATGCGTGTATCAGTGCTTTATTAGTGTTACGACCATACACGCCATCGCAAGGACTAATACCAGTATAAGCTTCATAGTTGTTGTTTAACCATTGCTGAAATGAACGTATATCAGCATCGCTTCCATATGATGACGGCAGTAACTTAAAACTATCCATTGAGAGAAGCGCCATCATTAAATTTAATGATACTATGCCATCTTTGGCTTTAAGTCCCGCATCTTTTTGTATTTTTTTAACAGCTTCTTCAACACTACTATCAAAGACCTTATCAACAGATACCGTATCTGTTTCAGAATTATAGTTAAACTTATACCCGGGATTATATCCTTTACACCACAACGCACATTGTAAAATGGCATATTTATTATCAGTAACACCATCTTGTCTTTTCAATATATTCTCAGAATAAAGTTTTTGCGTTGTTGGTCCAAAACTATTTGAAAGAGAGGTTATACCAAGCTCGTGCTGCAAAGCCTTTCTCAAACCATAAATAGTGGCCCACCCTGTTTTTCCGTTTTCTTCTACCTTATCAAAGCCTGTTAAATTCCCATATTCTTGATTCAGCCATTTTTGAGTATAATAAACCATTGGGTCTCCGGGGGTTGTGTTTGAGTAAGCATTATTAGTTATATCTTCTTCATTTTCATCTTTATCATACACAGTATCCAAATAGTATTCATCATCCGAATAAGACTTATCGCCTATTTCATTTGACGAATTTGCTATTATGAATTCACTATCCTCCATTGAACTAACCACTTTGGCATTGTTAAGCGCCTCGATAATATCTTCCTTAGAAAAAGGTGTATTATTTACCAAACCATCATTCTTTTCTGCATTCACACCCATAGCCGCAACGGAAAGAATAGAACAATTTAATGTAGCTAAAATTACAAGGACCATTAGTATTACAGAAACTGCTTTTCTTTTGTTTTTTAACATATCATATCCCCTTAACAATATTTCCTTCTCGCAAAATATATCCAGCAAAAAAAACTCCTTTCGACCAAAATTGAAACATAAATTACGCAAAGCCGACTGGATTATTTTGGATAAAGGTAAGGATATTATAGCATTTTTACATTATGCTTGTATATACCTTCAAGTTATCTCAAAAAAATCAGAATAATGCACAAAAATTCAACAAAATTATAGTAACAAATACAAAAGCACCCATACTTTCAAAACGAAAGCATGGGTGTTTTGTTAACATTATTAAGCATTAAGCAACTTCTTTACTGAGCTATAAAATTGCAAGAATTTTCTGTTGCCCAAGTTTCAGCAGCCGAACCCGCAATACCATAAACAGTTATTTTAATAGGGTTGCCTTTGTTATCCATGTTGTTAATTCGTATCACAGTACAACTGCTGGGTATAGTTATTTTAGTAATAGGCGCATTGGTAAGTGTCATTACAAACTTTTTTCCGCTGCTCGGATGCCATCCCGTATCATCTGGCGCATTGGTCGCCGAAAGTTCTTCAACACCATCCTCGAAAGTTACTTCTTTCAACGAAGAAAGGTCTCCAAAAGCAATGTTAGTATCTATTGTTTTAACAGACCCCGGTATAGTAAGGCTTTCCATGCCCGAACAGTCAGCAAACGCACCATATCCAATGCTTGTTACGCTGTTGGGTATGTTTACACTTTTTAACTTGCTACATCCTTTAAAGGCTCCTTTTTCGATAGTCTCTACTGTTTCCGGAATGGAATATTCTGTTAATTTATTCTCCAGACATTTTATTAACGTTGATTTGTCTTTACTGAAAATAAATCCATTTTCTTCAAAATAATTGTCAACACACGTACCTTGTGACATTTTATCTTTAACCCATTTTTCCGCAACGGAATCGGATGTGACATAGAATGTTACTCCAAACCCGGTTTGATTTGAGCAGAAATAGTTGTCTTCTCCAATTTTAGTTAGCGATGCCGGCAATTTAACATTATATGTGAATGACGCAAGATAAGAATCCTCCGTGCTACTGCCGCTGGTGCCACGCGGCATTGTGCAAAACGCTTCATCACCTATTGACGCACACCCTTCTTCTATGTTAACAGTTATATCAACGCCACTCGAATAATACGAGCCGTTTATTGATGAAAACGGTCTGCTGTCGAAGAACGCCCTACTTCCTACGTTTCCAAAAATCGTCAAAGACTTAGCATCTAAATACGACTCTTTAAAAGCACTGTTACTGATGCTGCCTTTTATGGTTATCGAGTTCCCCTGAAACTGGGTGTCGCAAAAAGCTTCTTCTCCGACACTACCGGTTATAACGAAATCGTTTTCATAACCGCCCAAGAATACATCATTGCAGAAGGCGCGATAGCCAATGTTCTTTAAGGTAGAAGGAAAGAAGAATGGGTACTGACTACCCAAGTTTAGCAAATAGTCACGGACTTCCTCCTCTTTGTTTGCAGTTCCGAAATCTATGCGTTTCACGGAAAGTGCCTTGTCCGATGACAGCAGAATGGTCCCATAACTGCTATTATTATCCCAAAAACATCCATCGTCAACATTCTCCAGTCCATTGCTAAGATTAACTATTTTTACGTTGGGATAACCCATTGACGATAAAGTATAGGTGTCAAAATAAAAACACCCTTGTCCGATTGTTTTTACAGAATTGGGAATCGCGATTGGTGTTATTGTAAATGTTTCCGTTGAAGTCGGATTATCTACCGGTACTGTTCCAAGAGCCATATCCATAAAAAAGGCCCAATCACCAATCTCTTCAACGGTATTGGCAATACTAATGCTACAAATGCCAAATCCTCGATTTGATGGTATTTCTATATCTGACGGAAATTCAGCTTGACCTGTTAAGTATTTTAAGTCCATAGGGATAAATGCTCCGGCGCCAATGTTCTTTACTCCTTCTTCTATTGTGGCAGTTTGCAAAAATGGGAAGTGTTCTGCCATTGGCGATGGGTCTCCAGACGGGGATACGTTAAGACTGCCGCCATCTGTTGTGGGCAATATATCTTTATAGCTCGACGCAGCACTCTGAAAATCCTTCATCAATCCGTCACTATCGTCGCCGTTTCTTATTATTTTTACGCTTGAATAATCTTCATTAAATTTTGCTACAACATACTCCGGCTTATTTTTTCCTATCGCATACAGGTGTTCATCAGCATTTATTTCGTCTAACGTATAAGTCTTTTCCGCAACAGAAAAATTAAAAGTTGCCGTTCCTAAATAGTTGCCGCTGTATTTGGCTTTTTCACTTAACTTAGCACCGAAGCTAAAAGACGCTTTTACACTTGTGGCGTCTGCGGCCTGTGTAATAATCTTTGAGCCACTGCTAACCACCGAGCCTTCAGAATTGTATATATTATATGGAAGATTAACATTTCCTTCTGTGAGGTTGCCGCTGTATTCTATTGTACCGACGAGTTTTTCCCCGTTGCCCAATACAACATTTTCTGTCTCTACAGTGTACGCATCGCCATTTAGAGTTTCTGATTCGTCCTGTGCCTTGATTGTGTCCGGGATTACAGCGGTCCACGTAGAGTCAGATTTATACTCAACCGTTGTTTTGTCACCGGCAAACGCGGAGATAACAAAACAGCTAATTATTATAACAGCAGCCAAACTCATTGCCAATAATCTTTTAATTGTTTTTTCCAAATTTATCACATCCTTTCTTGTATATAAAAAATATTTGACACATTTGCCCTTTTACTGTAACAAATAAGTTCCCACCATTTTTTGGTAGGAACTTATTCTTATGTTTTTTACTGAGCTACAAAAGTGTAGCCTTCGTTTTTAGCCCATGTTTCGGCATACGAACCGGTAGTGCCATAAACGATTTTCAGATTGCCGCACTTGTTGAAAGCGTTATCGGCTATATACGTTATGTTGCTTGAAAGCGTAACGTTTTTAAGTGCTGCACAGCCTGTAAAGGCGTAGGCTCCTATTTTCTTCACACTGTTAGGAATTACAATGTTCTCAAGAGACGAACACTGATAGAACATTCTGTTTGTAATATTTGTGTTACTTGGTAAAGTAATTTCTTTGAGAGATGTACAACCATTAAACGTATCCGAGCCAATGGTTGTCACACTGTTCGGAAGCGCAGCCGTAGCAAGTGCTGTGCATCCGCTAAATACAAAATTGCCTAACTTTTGTACACTGTCAGGCACAGCAATATCTGTAAGCCCCTCGCACCCGCTAAATGCGGCATTACCTATGCTTTTTACGCTACTTGGAATAGTAACATTTGCCAGTGTGTCACAATTATAGAATGCATAATTGTTGACGCTTATTACGCTGTCTGGTATAGAATACTCGCCGGACTTCCCTTCCGGATAACGCCATAGAGCTTTCTTCTGATTGAGGTAATTGAAGTACAAGATACCGTCCTGACTTGTGAATTTGTCATTCTCCGCAGACACGTTGATTTCTTTTAGGTTGGAACACTCATTAAATGCGCGCTCACTTATTCCGGTAACGCCAGAAGGAATTGCAATTGTGTTGAGAGAGAAACAATTTTGAAAAGCATAATCTCCAATAGAATCCACGCTATTTGCTATGCTTATGTCAGCAAGAACCTTACAATTTTGAAATGCACATTCGGATATTGATGTGACACCCTCTTCAATTACAGCAGATTTAAGAGAGTCTCTCGCCTCGCACTCATACATCGCCCAATTTTTCATCTTGCCATCAGAATCATTTCCGTTTTTCGAAATTGTCACCTTAGAGAAATCGTCGTTGAACTTAGCAACAACATACTCAGGTTTGGTTGCCCCGATATTAAGAGTGTAGTTATTTGCTTTTATTGCATTTACCAGATACTTAATACCTTCGCCAACCTCATCAAACGAAAACGTAGCTGTGTCAGTATAATAACCCGAATATTTAGGGCTTTCGGTTGCAACAGCACCGAAGTTTGAAGTTTTCTCTTCGGTAGACTTACCGGAAACCTGAGTAATAATCTCTGAACCGCTTGTTAAATCGCCTCCGGCGGTAGCAAGCTTATATGGTATTTTCACATTGTTTTCTTCAGCTACAACGCCGTTATACGTAACTGTTCCCACAAGGGACTTACCGTCCGGTATAATTACATCTCTTAATGTTACGCTGTTGGCGCTGGTATCGACGTCTTCGGACATCTTCTGTACTTTGATGTATTCTGGTATAGTCGCCGTATATGTAGATTCTTCTGAATATTCAACTGTTGAACTACCCGAAGGCGTGTCCTGATTAAGTGTCTTATCTGCCGCGAAAGCCATAGTGCCACAGCTTGCGGCTGTTACCGCTCCAAGAGCTACAGATATAATCTGTTTTGTTAACTTTTTCAAATTTATCAATCCTTTCTTAGAAATAGGAAAAGCGGCCCCTATAATTGTTCGGGGCAATATATAGGAGCCGCTGAAAAATGGAATTTGGTCAATCAAGACCGATTACGAATATAAGATTAGTCAACAGATACGGTAAATGTAGCTGTGTCGTTATAGGTCCCTGAAAAGGACGGAGCCTGAGTAAGTACAGCACCGAGAGCCGTAGAAGTTACAGCATCCGGATTACCGGCGGCCACACTGAGAATGGTGTCGCCTGTTGCTATCTTCGCACCCTGATTCTGAAGGTCGTAAGTAATCTTAGTATCTGCGTTGTCAGCAAGTACAAGAGAATCCGCAAATGCAACCTTTACGTTAAGGGTCTTGCCGAACGGAATAAGGACTTCTCTGGCAGTTACATCTTCGGTTACCGGGGTCTCGCCGACCTTGGCAGCTTTAATGTATTCCGGAATGGTTACTATATATGTTCCGTTGACCGTATCATCGGTCGGGTCCTCCGGAGTACCGGGGTCGGTTACTTTACCTGCCTGATAATAGACGGTTGCAGTACCGGTCGGGGTGTCCTGATTAAGTGTTTTGTCAGCAGCGAAAGCTACTGTGCTGAGTGAACAAAGAGTCGCAAGTGAAAGAGCTGCGGCTACTGCCTTCTTTAATACGTTTTTCTTAAAATGCATTGTTAATTACCTCTTTTTCTTTCTTGAAATTTTTTGTCTTTTGTAATTTGATTGTGTAATCTCTGATGTATCACACAACACTCAAACATGAAGTGCAGCCCAAGAAGGCTCTGCTCGTACCTTGTAATAGACTTTGGTTTTCAAAGCAATTCTCCTTTCAATTTAGATTTTTGTATACGGTCTTGTTTTCATTGCACGTCTCTGAACAATCTTACTTGACGTGCATAGTTACTTGCATCTCCGGCGAGTTCATCTCGGCGCCGGTTTCCAGCTCGTTTGTGTAAATGTGTATGATAATCGGATAATCACCCTGCGAGAACTCACGTGAAATGTCTATTTTGTGTATTTTTTCTCCGGGCGGAACCATGTTTGATTTGTATATTACCTCTCCTGAGTCTTTGAGCTTAATTTCAAACGAGAAATAGCACGGGTTGCCATCAGGGTTCTCGAGGTCTATACCTAATCCCTCTGTCTTATTTGCCGGTATCGTCCATTCGGTGAAACCTTTTACTTGTATGCCTGCCGGTCGCTGTTCCTCACCGTTATTGTCGCTGTTCCCTGTGGTGTCTTCTATCACAGGCGTCCACGGCATATGTGGCTTGTCAGGCTTTGACGGTATAAACGTCAATCCGACGAGCATAGACGTCACAAGTAAAATCGGAATTATAATTACGGCTAACGAACGCTGTATCTTTGTAAAGGAGTTTTCTCCCGTCCTTACATACTGTTTTGTATACGAGAAAAATCTTCGCTTATTGTAATGGTCGAATTTGTCTCCGTTTATAGACAGTATGTTGTCGCCTTTGTCCTTGAACTTCTTTTTTATCTTTGCAAAGCCGTCAATTGGATAGTCTTTACCGCGTTCTTCCTGCTCCTGTTTAAACCGCTTAAACTGCTTGCGTGTAAGATACTGATATTCTTTTTTCTCTTTTTCACGCTTGTATTCACCTTTTTTATACCCTACGCCCAAGTCCTGCACATTGCGAGCGAAGTATATCTTTTTTTCATCCGTCTTCTGTTCTTTGCTCTGTTCAACATCAGAACTCCCTGATGTGGTTAGTCTTTTGTTTTCATTCATTTTTTGTTTTTCCTCCTTGTTGTATTTGCATCTATATATGATGAAAAAATCATGAAATTTGCCCTTTTTACAAAAATTCAATGTAAAAAAGGACATAAAAAAACCGCTTCCCATAGGGAAACGGTCTGATGTTCGTTATTCGGTTGTTTTTGCGTTTATTCTTTTTTCTCGCACTTATCACTGTAACTATTATATCGCGGCTTTATTTTGGAGTCAATGTCATCTTTTTTTCACGATTTTTTTCATTTTTATTTCACAATTTTTTTCACATTTTTTTCACGTTTTTTACAAAGCCAAAAAAAGAAAGCCAACATCAAAAGATGCTGACTTTCTAAATTATTTTATGTAATGAAACAATCAAACCGAACCGTGCATACTCGAATATTTTCCTTTATGTTCGCAAGTGGCATTACTTTGTTCTTGACTCCACAAGCTTTGAACTTCACTCGGTGCTATTTCGACTTCTTCTGCATCCGGTATTTCATCGGCTGCTTTGGAAGCTTCAACTTCGGCTTTTTTCTCGGCTTTGGTAACGGATGCTTCGAAATCTTCATCGTTGCTTCGTACAGCTACAACCTCGTCGTTGCTGTCTGCCTCGTTACTTTTCACCGACACAACCGAATTGTTAACACTTCTGCGCTTAGTTGTGGCCTTGGTTTCTGTCTTAGCCTTTTCCGGGCTTGACGTACTCTCAGGAACAGAAGCCTCAACATCTGAAGCATCTGCATATGTCGTAACAACCGTCGTTGTTTCCGGCATATCTTCATCATTATTCCTTTGAATAGAGAAAGCTACCGTAAGTGCTGCTGTTAAAACAGCACAAATGCCCACTGCCATTATTATTTTAGACGTCTTTTTCATGATTAAATATCTGCCTTTCAGTAAGAAGTAAAAGTAAGATATATATAAACGGCTGTAAAATACAGAACAGCCGGAAAACAAAAGAAAGCCGCGCTCTCCAAGGAGAAGGCGGCTGATATATTATACTTGTCATATTACTACAACAAGCGGTCTTCAAAAGACCATAACAGCCGCCTTTAAATATGACGGTTGATAAAAAAATAGCTGCTACCAATCACCAGTCGTGAAAGATAACAGCAAGCTCCCGTAAAATACACAATATAAATAAAAAAACCGTCACCAATCGTCGAAGGCGAAAGATAACAGCAAAACATTAAATTTATTTAATATACATAATTTATTATGTTTAAATTATACCATAGTATTTTACTACTGTCAAGTGAAAAAAAGCAAAAAGGCTCACTGAGTATCGCACCTCAGAGAGCCTTAATTATATCTGCTTTACTTTACACTTGCAATAATTCTTTCATTCTTTCAACGCCCTTACTTGCGTCCTTATAGCCGCTGTTGTACGACCTTGTATACCATTCAAGGGCCTTTGTATAGTCTTGTTCCACACCTTTGCCAAACTCGTACATACGGCCGATATTGCTCATCGTAACACTATTTCCTGCATTAGCAGCCTTATTATACCACTCAAGAGCTTTTGTATAGTCTTGTTCTACGCCTTCACCAAACTCGTGCATAAGGCCGATATTGCTTATTGCAGCACTATTACCCGCATTAGCAGCCTTTTTGAACCATTCAAGAGCTTTGGAATAGTCTTGTTCCACGCCTTTGCCAAGCTCGTACATACGGCCGATATTGTTCATTGCAGCACTATCCCCTGCATTAGCAGCTTTGTTATACCATTCAAGTGCCTTTGTATAGTCTTGTTCTACGCCTTCACCGTAATCATACATATAGCCGATACTGTACATTGCAGAAGCATTACCGGCATTAACAGCTTTGTTATACCATTCAAGAGCCTTTGTATAGTCTTGTTCTACGCCTTCACCGTACCTGTAAATATGGCCAATGCTACATAAAGCCTTATTGCGACGTTTCTTATCTATTGTGCTTTCTTGCGCAAGACTGTTAAGGTAAACTATTTCCTTCATATAATATAGCTCTCCCGTATTTTTCTTGGTGCTATACAGGGGTTTTCCACATTGTACACAGAAGTTTGCCGTATCCATATTGACATTTCCACAGCTTATACATGCGCTCCCCAAAACTAATCGTTCTGCGGAAATTTGTACATCATTTATACAGACTTTCGGGGCTTCCGATATAAGTGTATTGTAGTAACATTTGTTTGAGCGACAGTCGTTCCTATATTTATCAATACTGTAAAAAGCGGGCTTCTTTAAATCGTCTTCCGATATAGCAATACTATTATCTATGTATTGTTTCATACGATTACCCCAATATAAGCACAACAAATCATTGCGAGCTTGAGAAATAATGACAATATATTTAATTTGATTTATGCTTGTTTCCTCATGTACGGGAGAAATAATGTCATTCCCATACGTGTTAATAAGACTTATAAGATATTTCAAAACTGCAAGTTCGGAACAACTTAAAGCTTTGGAACATTTCACGTCATAAATTTTTTCAAACATATCATAATGGTTTCTGTTAGTAAATCTCTTACAAGTGTTATTATTATATAAACATGAAATCTTTAAGGCTTCAAGTAACGCCGTAGCAATATATTTTAGCGGGACAAATTCATTTGCGAGTCCCCTTTTGGCTGCAAGAGTCGCAGCTTTAACAACCCAATAATAATATCTCGCATCGTACAGATAGTTATTATTAGAAAAATACACTTTCGCATCGCAACATCCACGGAAATAATCATAAGATACGCAAACAGATTGAAAAGCACCCCATTGAATTTGCTTCGGCAGAAAACCGACAGCAATATCAAGCATTGCCTGAATATCGCCTTTATTGGCTTTGTTGTTTAAATCAACGTACTCAGGTATACGCATAAGGTCAGGCTTAGTGTAACAATTATACCACATTCCGTAATAACGGCGATTGGGAGAATAATAATCGGGATTACACATAGGTACATTATTATTCTTTTTGGCCGTTTCAATTTTTTCCGTGTTTTCTAATTTTCCTTCAAAAGCTTTAAGCACTTGGGTAAGAAGATGCAAACACTCTTCCGCATCATCAATAGTCGCTTCTCTTTCAGTCTCTTCTTGGGCGTGGACTCCACAATTAGACTTAATCCTTATACGGTGAAGAAGAGATTCCTCTTTTTCGTCAATCATATTTGCTTCTCTGATTTTCTGGATTAGGTCACATAAATCCACCTTGTAAGTATCAATGTTGCATTGGCCGCAAAGAACTTTTACAACTCTTTCAAGAGCTTTTCTGATATTAAAGAGTGCATTTTCCGCCTCTCCTCTATCAATTGCTTCTTTCGCCAACCGATAATATTCATACTCTTTTTTTGTTGTAGTCGCATTTTTCATAAATAAAATGGCCCTCCGTAATATTTTTTCCTTTCTTCCTTTCGTGTCTGAAAAAAGCAAAAAACCGCATATTTTTTCAGAACGTATCATTTTATCACACAAAAAAAGAAAGTCAACACCTAATTGATGTTGACTTTCTAAATTTTCATTATAAATTGTACGTTCGATTTAATTGCGTAATCCAAGTATCAATGATTTGCACTACTCTCAAACCGTTCTCAAGCATAAATTATGCAGCGGTCTTTATTCTAACCGGCAAGGTTATGAAATTAGCTTTACCGTCCAAAATGTTAATGGGATTGTATGCATTACCTACCGTCATTTCAAAGTCTTCGCTTTCTACAGCTCCAACTGCTTCTAACAGATAGTTAATATTAAATCCCATAACCAACTCTGCTTCGGCATTTGACTTCGCTTCAACACTTACCTTTGCTGTTCCGAGTGCTGTGGCTATTGAAAACTCAATCTCGTTCTTTGTAAACTTCACAACGATAGTTTTTTCCGTTGCGGTGCAAAGAGGAATGAGACTGTCAACCGCATCCTGAAATTCAGATGTGTTTACATTAAAGGTCACTGTGTTGTCTTTTGTTATTTTTGCAGTCAGCGCGTCTACGTCAAATATGTTTCCGCCGTACAACCTTCCTATTACTCGACTGTTGTTTATATCGAAGATAATGTTTCTCTTGTCATATGACACGATTACGTTTTCATCATCTTTGGTGTTGCTTTTTGCAAGCTCTAACAACACATTCTTCGGCAGCTTTGCTTTGAACGATACTGAGTCGTCAGCTATCTTCGTCTTACGGCAAGCAACCCTGAATCCGTCAAGCGCAAATGCTTTCATTTCGCCTTTTTCTACTTCAAGGCTGAAAGCACAGCCCTTGGCAAGACTCGCTTCGTCATTGTCTCCTGCCGCAAACAGTGTCTGTTCAATACTTTCCTTCATATCACCGAACGGAACCGTGAAACTTTTAGCTGATTCCAACGACGGCAAATTGGGATAGGTCTTTATATCTACCGTAGGCAGGTTAAATTCCATACCGGGTTTTGATACCTTGACGCTTTTATCATCAAAAGTCTCAATAACTATTGTCTTCGTTGTTGGCAGCTTCTTTGCAAGAGATACAAACGTCTTGGCATTTGTCAATATCTCTCCCGGTTCCTGCACCGTTATATAATCACAGAGCGTTGTTGTTATACCCGTTACAAGGTCATATCCTGTTATTATAACCTTGTTGTCCGCCGTAGCGGTTATTTTTAAACACTCTAACGCCGGAACTGTGCTTTTGCTCGCCGCTGCTCTCGCACAAGTGACAAGAGCTTTTTTGAATTCTGCTGAATTTGTAAACGTTACTTTCATAAAAATTTTTCTCCTTTTTTATTGTATATAATTACTTGGTTTATTTTTTTACAGACTAAGACTTATCAATGATTCCTCATAAAACGAATCATCACAGCCGTAAATGTTTTTAAAGCCCCATTTGTAGCAGCTGTCAGGCGAAATCTCGTGAACAAACTTTATTGGGAGCTTGACATCCTTTTCAAGTTTAAGCTTTAAAAGACTTCCTGAGCCGTTCCAAAAGTCTATCAGCCCGCAGTTAACATCCTTATCTAAAACAAGGTATTTCCTGTTTTTAATTTTCTTGGGACAATATTTTTCGTCTTCCGTTATTGTTTTTTCAAGTTCTTTTTTCGCTTCCAGCATTGCTATAGCTTGCCCTAATGGCATCTTAACAAGAAACGTAAGTGCATTTATACCGGTACATTCATTAACGTATTCCGCAACAAGACTTTCTAAAAAGCTGTTCTTACTGTAATCGCCTTCGTTATAAGCCTTGTTAAGCTGTGTCTTACTGTATCCTTGCTGTTTAGACAGCCATACTGTTGAAGCTAAATCATTTATTTTTCCTTCGTAAAACGAGTTAAGAGTAAAATCGTAGTTTGCGTCACCCGTATCCACGGTTATATCAACGCAAACAGTTCTTTTCAGGAACTCGTCAAACGGAAAGTTTATATGTATGTGTTCTCTTACCCACTCGTAAATGAAGTCGTGATAACCCTCGTCAAACTCATTTTGAATTTGAGTTGTTATCTCATCACACTCATAGTCGTAATAGTCATCATACATATCAATTATTTGCTCTTCGAACTCTGCCATAGGCTCGTCGCTTCGGAAGATTTTTTTCAACCTTTCCGTTGAAATTTCATCATCGCAATCAACGTAAGTATCGAAAGAATATTCTCCGTCGTGTTCGTCGTTCAAATACATATTATTTTTTATATAGTCTCTGATTTTATCGACGACTTCTTCCTTAGTTAACGTGTTCAAAGCAAAAGCCAAGGGAAAACTCATTTATAATCATCTCCTTACTTTTTATTTTTTATCAAAAACGGTACAACCCGTATTTTGTGTTTACCAACCACGCCTTTCGTGTTTCGTCATATTTCGTTACATATACATTTCCATACATTTTCACGACTTTTTCTCCGTCTACATTTACAACCGGAGCCTTAGCGTATTTTCCTTTGTTAAGTATGTATATGTCTTTATACCAAGCTTCTGTTTGATTATGCTCAAAAGCTTCAAGGCGTTCTAATAGAGTCACAAACAAAAAGCCTCCTTTCCTAAAAAAGAGCCATAACCTTGCCGAAAGCAAAGATATGACTCTATGTTTTGTTCTATAAAATAAAAAAATCTGCCAGCCGAAAACGGATAGCAGATATACTTTGTTTTTTATATTTTTATTATGTGTTAAGTATAACACAATAGCCAAGCGTTGTCAAGAAAATGCGCAAAAAAAGAAAGCCAACATCAAAAGATGCCGACTTTCTAAGTTATTTTACTTCGTCTATAATAATGTTTTTCAAGGTGCTTGACGTTTCCTCTATTATGCTCTTCAAAGTTGCAATTTGCGTAAAATCTTCAAACAAGCATGGAGTTTCAGACAAGCACCATTCCTTCAAATCGTTTTTATTCGCCCAAATATAATATACACTGTTTTCAGGCGTTTCCTTTTGACATTTTAAACAAAACATAGCAAGCAATTCCTATCTACAAAGTAAGTTTATTATATCATACAATATTTGACCGTAATTTGACAAGTAGATTATTTCTTATTCCGAATAAGGAGATATTGAAACAATGATTGCGGTTTTGAAATTTTCATCTGCAATTTTATCAAGATATTTTTCAAGTTCCGCATTCTCATTTCCACAATCTCCGGGGAACATTTCGTCAAGCTCGTCTACTTATATTTACGACATTTCTTTGTACATCTGTTCTCGCAAAATCGGCATAATAATTATAATGCTGAGACAATCGTAATATGGACCATGAGACGTTCTTGATAGAAGGCTTAATAGAAAGAACCATATATTTTTTGCTGTCTGATTTTCCAGTTTTTTAAAAATCTCTTTATTCTCCTTTTTTGCCATTCCGAACTCATACGTATTCTCTGCATAATCTGCAATTTCATTGACAATTTCAATACCGTGAAGAGTTAAAATGAAATTATCCGCATCGGAAAAATTCTCAAACAACTCAGTCATAAGTTCAAATATTTTATTTCCTACATCATATACATGTTTCATTTTTCATTGCCTTTCAAAAGTGCCAATCGCCCACCGCCTAAAAGCAGTGGGGATTACACTCAAAATCATAAAATTTCCTCGTCAAAGTTCTCGTAATTGGGAACACCGATATAAAGAATGATTGCTTTTTGAAAAGCCCTCTCTGCAACATCTTCAAGATATGCGTCAAGTTTTTCTTCATTTTTGCAATTTCTTTCGTACTCTTCTTGAGTATATTTTCCGCTTTTAACAGTAGACTCGCAAATACACGGTTCGTAGTCAAACTTTTCGCAAAGCTCGTCTTCTTTTGAATCGTAATATTCTTCTTCAAAGCATCCTCTGTCGTCAATGAAACGGTCGCCAAACAAGGTGTATTCTCCAAGTTCAACGCTGCTAATTTTTCCCAACCAACGAACATAATCATCTGCGCCGATTATATCTCCGTCAACCATAGCGATTACAGGTAATGTCGGATTTTCTTCGACGAGTTTTACAAATTCCTTAATAACTTTAATCATTATGCTTTCTGTTCCTCCATCCATCTTGATTTTCCGTCAATGCCTTGTTCGATACAATCACCGTTCTTTACACAAGCATCGTCAGTTATTACTCCAATCTAAAGCCTGTCCGCACTCGTCGCAATATTTAGGTGGCTCTATTCCATAAACATACAAATCATCGTCGGTTATATAAATATAATTTTCGCAAGTCGGGCATTTATAGTTTCCTTTATATGGCCTAATAACTCTCTTCGGTATCTGCTTTTCAAGTGCTTCGATAGCTAAACCGGTTATTTCTATTGCTTGTTTATTGTATAAGTGCCTTTTTATAGTCATTTCCCGTTGTTTTATTTCAAGGAATTTCTGTGCTTCTTTGCAAGTCATTCTTCCTCACCAACCATTTCTTTTAAGAGATTGTCGATGTCATCAAGAACATACTCGGCTTTATAAACACCCCTTACATCATTACATAGAGTTTCAACAACATTTACCTTAATTGACAGTTTAATTCTCTCCGCAAACTCTTTATATGCTTCGGCTTTGATTTGCTCAACGGTTTTGAAATTCGGGCAAGGGCCTTGTACGCAATGCTCCATCACTTCGCCGTCAATGCCCTGTTCGATACAATCGCCATTCTTTACACAAGCATCACAGTTGTATGTTTCATTTTCGCAGTTATCAAATGTGTATTTTCGGAAAACGACATCATTGCCGTCTATGAACAATTCCATAGGCTCGCCTTCCTTGATGCTGAGTTCCTTGCGAACACTCTTAGGTATGACTATTCTGCCTAAGTCATCGACCCTACGAATAACTCCTGTTGCTTTCATCTTATCAATTTCCTCCAATATCTAAAAACGCTTCCATACTGTATATTTTACACATTGCACTTTCCCGTGGGTCACTACCGTCCTCCAAACAGAAGGAATAACCTTCACTCGGAAAGCGTGTACCTGTGCAAGTTTGCAAGTTGAGATAGTGAATACTACCATCCTTCTTCAAAACCAGACTATCGTGCGGGCTTGTTCCGTATTCGTGGATTTTACCTGTTGTATTGTCTTTGACATACAATTTCACCATTTTTAAATTCCTTTCTCCATTTCCTTTCTCAAACTTTCCTTGATGTAATAATCAAGTCCGAGCTTGATACAGAGGTCTTCGGCTTTTTTACCAAATTCAGCCCAATCAATATCGGACTTGTGGTAATTTAGTTTGCCGATTTTTACTTTATCAACCAACGGTGCAACCCAATGTAAATCAACAAAGAATTTCTTTTCGTCTGTTACAGGCTCAAAAGACACCCAAGTTTTTATTCCTCTCTTGTATGCTTCTGCAAAAGCATCAACTCTTGCTCTCCATAACGGGTTTAGACCGTCTCCTATTCCGTCAAGAGTTATACCGTACCAATCGTTTTCATCAAGCAAATCTAAGTCTCTGCTTCCGTCACCTTTGGTAAGTATCTGAACATTATTTCCGCTATCTTTGATAGCTTGGATAATTTCTCTTGTCGGTGTTGTATCATAACCTGTCGGATACGGGTCGCAAGTAAAGCACAAGTGTATCAGCTTTCCGCTGATATTCTCGTCTTTAAGTTGCTTTTTTACAGCCTCAACTATGTTTTCTCTCGGCTTTACTTCCGAATGAAATGTTTTTCTGTCTTTATGCAAAACATTTGGTGCAAAACAGTAAAAACAATTATGCGGACAGCCTGTGTAAATGTTTATAGCTAAATCCCCGTATTCTTTTGCTTTGCCTTTCGGCTCGTAAATCGGTTTCATGATTTTTTCTCCTATTTATATTTTCCGTTTCTATCATAGAAATGTGTTTCGTTGTAATACTTTGATGTGTGACGCCATCCGCTGTATGTGAGAATTTTATCTTTCAAAACAGTTAATGGCAATTGCTTTACTAACTGGTTTTAGGCATTGACTGATTTCTCATTTACACTCATCACAAATTCCTCGATTCGTTTCATATTAGGCTTTACCGGGAGACTGGTATTCTCTTTCGCATACTGAAGACGGGTTTCATAATCAGAAATCAGTTCAAAGAACTCCTGTTTGTATGTCCCATCCTCATTCTGAAACGCGCCATTTCTGATACTCAGCAAAAAATCTCTATCATTTTCACGATAGGTACATATTTCTTGTTTTTCGAGAATATCTAAACACATGAGGTACAACCTGACAAGATGCATAGCGTGTTTATTTAGGTGTGCATCGTCTTTCTTGTGGTTTCTATGATTCAACTTTTCGTAGTTCCCGACAACAGAGGAAAGTGTGTTAAGCAATGTTTGAAACTCCCTCGCCGGGTATTTATCAATATGAATGTTGCAGTAAACCTCCAAATCAAGGTCGTCACGCTGGCTTTTGTCGGTCAAGAGTTTAATGCCACCATTTTCAAACGAGGTAAACTTGTCCTCAAAGGATTTAACAGAACGTTCCAGCGCCCCTTTGATATGTTCTTCCGTCTGGGCTTGAGAAACCCTATCTTTGGCGAGAGCGTTTTGGAGCCTACGCAACTGCTGCGTAGCATAACCGCCAAAAGATGCAACTGCCTTCTGTGATAAGAAAAGCCCCCTATTTTCAATCATCTGTCTGCCAATCGGTGTAAGCAGAAAATAGTGTTCAGGTTTACATCCAAGGAGCTCAATTGTATTCGGGTTGCAGTTAATCAGTAAGTTTACCAACTTATTAAAACTATAAACGGTGGTATCCGTTTTGGTATTAACCACCTGTTCAAAATTAGATAGCCCAAGCAAATCGCTCTTGCGATTCAGAGCACAGCCACGAATATCTACATCGGAGGTTTCTACGTTCGTTCCGTATGCGTAACTTCCGCCAAGTGTCAGGAAGACCAACCTTCCTGATAAATGCGGGTTGGTTCGTAGAAAATCATATTCCTCTTTTTCAACCATATCCTTAATTTCTTCGATTGTCATAAGAGCACCTCCGTTAAAACCATACAAGTGCCTGTCCGAAAGTCGGACTTGTGAGCCAAATGAACATTGTCATACCTCCTCAAAAATGTCGAGAGAAACGGCGATTTCGTCCTCTTCTGTATCGTCTACGGCAACATAACCAATGCCGTCACATACAGTAGACAACTGGAGGCAGTCCAAATCTTCCCCCGTTGCTCCGATGAAACTGTCGCGGTCGATTTCGACCACTTTGAAATATCGTGCCATTATTTCTTCGTCTCCTTTATAAAATATTTTTCCGTAAAAACACACACCACAACAAGTCTCATGATTTAAGTGGTATTTTTGACGAAAACAAACACACCGGGGCGACTCCGTAACCGAAGCAGCAAGCACTGTAGTCGTTGATGTTGCCTGTCGGGTTGACAAGGCGAACAATGCCGCCTGTGCCACCGAGGCTGTCGTAACAGCTCCACGGGGTCAGTGTCCACATCCGCTCCGGGTAGCATGGCACAAGGTCTCTGTACTTACGATACTGGTCGCAAGACAGTATCGTTACATAGTCCTTACAAGTACCGTATGATTTGTCGCCATTGTCTGCAATCATGTCAGATGTCTGCATTACAAGGTGTTCCTTGTTAAGCTTGTCAAGAAACTTATAGTTCAACATTCTGCGTAAGGATGACTCCTTCCAGTTGTTATGATTACCAAAATCAAACGGAAGCTCCTGCCATACTTTTGCAGTGATTGCAAGGTAGTTGCCGTCGATAATATCAAGGCAAATCCACTTTATATCTTTATAGATAAAGTGGTCTCCGATGCATATATCCGGCTTTTTAACTATTTTTATTTTTACTTTTTTGATTCTTCTCATTTCTTTCTCCTTTTATGTTCCCCATAACTACAAAAATCATATTCCCGCATAGGAAATACAGTAAATAATCTTGCGCATACATTCCCTAATAATGCATTGTCAACAGAATAGTATTTACAGTCTTTGCAATAAACAACAGTATTGACTGCCGCAGCTTTATGTTCAAAATGCTCACACCTATCACTCACATCACTATCTGGTGTAAGTCTCGATGCGTGATAAGTGTTGCAATTCTCTACGCACTTGGCATAATTTACACAATCTCTACAAGTCTTCATTTCAATTCACCTTTATTGCATAGCACCAACTCTGCGGTGCTTTTGTTAAAATATAATCTTCTTCTTTCGGTTCAGGTTCATCATCAACACAATCTATGCTGAATAAATACTCCCAATAACATAAAGCCTTTTTAAAATCCTTTTTGTAGAATTCGCTTAACTCTTTCGGCTCGTCATATATTTTTAGGTCGGATATGTGCCAGCCGTAAAGCATACGACTGTTTTTGCCGTAATCGTTGAGGTCATCTTTAAGAACACAAGAGTTTTTTACAGCGGTTATTTCGGGTTCAATATCATCATTTCCCCATTTATCAAGCGACAAATAGCAATAATCGAAATTATCGTCAATTCCTCGTTTTCTGATTGTGTCGATTCTATCGCACACAAATTCTCCTATAACCTTGCCCAAGAACTTTTCCATAAAAGGTTGATATTTTTTCGGAATATGGTTAAAAGACTTTTTATCTTTGGTGCAATATATCTTTCCCACCTTATCCCACTCATCATCTTGAGGGTAAGTCTTTCTAACCTCAACGGTTTTTTCTTTATCTATATTCCAACCCATTGTTTTGGCTATAATCAGAAATACCCAATAAGGCTTAATGCTTATCATTACGCTTTTCATATCATTTTCTCCTTTTTTCCTTTGCAATCGTTAATATTAAATCTCATAAAATTATTCCTTTCTTTCTTGTTCATTTATATATGAACAATTTTTTTGTTTTTTTGCCACGAAATAAAAAAGTCGCAGCACTGCAAGCGCAATGATACGACTTTCTGATTTTTACATAAAAAAATCTGCTACCCAAATAAATGGATAGCAGATATAAGTTATTTTTTATTTTTGTATTATGTAATTATTATAACATTCTTTCTATGTTATGTCAATCGCATTTTTTTAGTCCTTCTTCGCCAAAAAGAAAACAACGGGCAAATTCGTCTTGTACAAGATACAACATTCTGTCGGCGAAATCCATATGAGGGGCTTTTGCAACAACCGTGAATGTGGATGTTCTAAGTTTTTTGTATATATCAGCATAGTACAAGGTGTACACATAATATACTGCAAATTCGGGTGCGTTTTTTGTTACCCATTCTGCATAAGAGCTATACGCACGACCGGTATCAATAACCTTAACTCTATCTCCAACATTGATTTCTTTAGCATCTTTGTTGTCTACAAGCTCAAGATATTCGGAAGAATTCATAACCCACCAGCAATGGTTGTCTTTGCCTTTACCGCCACCACTGTGTCCGCCAATATTGTTGTCAAATTCAACCAAAACACTGCTGGCCCCTGTTTCTGTTTCTCTTATTACGCCCAGCTCGTTAACAATATTTACGTTTCTAATTTCATAATCTTTCTTAATAAAACGAACTCGGTCGCCAACTTGGAATTCCGGTTTGCATTTAGCTTTATTGCCTTCCGGAATGTAATCCTGTGAATGGTAGAGCCTTCCGAACGCAGTTTTGGCGCCGATAGCAAAATCAAACTCATCATTAGGATGACATTTTGCTACAGCCTTTTCGCCTGTTTCTTTATCAAGAGCTATAACATCCTGTCCGTTCTGATAAATAATTACCGGTTTTCTCTTTGTGTTTTTGTTATCCCATTCAAAATCACTGAATTCAAGAATAGTATAATAATTGCGAGTTAAGAAATATGTTTTCTTACAATAAGTCCCACTGTTAAAAGTATAGCAGGTATCGGGGCCATAGTTCCAGTTTGTCATTGACATATACGAGGTTCCGTCAGCCCACCTTCTGCCTACGCTATCAAGGTAGCGGCAGAAGGTTTTAGCTTCTTCTTCGGTTTTGCAGTGCATAGCATAGTTGCCCATGTATTTGTTAATATTAAATTTCATAATTTTTTTACTCCTTTTTTCCTTCATGCCAAAGTCAACTGATATTCCTGAAGTTTTTTTGCCTCATCGGAAGATTTAGAAGATTTTGGCTTTAAGCTGTTGACTTTCTCTTTAATTTTTGACGCAAGGCACGTTCTACGGTAGTCCTGTGAATTGTTCTTAATAGCATATGTTATCTCTTTTTCGTCTCCTACAAGAGTGAATTTCTCTTTTGCTCTCGTTACAGAGGTATAAAAAAGATTTCGGCGTAACATTGTTTTGTTTTCCTCAGCTATAGGCATTAAGACTGATTTAAATTCTGAACCCTGTGCCTTGTGTACGGTTATTGCATAGCCAAGAGTAACATTCATATCCGAGAGTTCTTCCCGCGTAAATTCTATCGGGTCTCTTCTCTCAAAAGAAATTACAGCAGATTTGAATTTTTTGTTATCATCTGATGTCATACTCATAACTATCCCTATTTCACCGTTTTTAATTTCCGGTGTGTTTTTTTGGCAGATTATCTTATCCCCTTTTCTTATTCTTAAACCCGTACCTGTTTGGTACGACAACGGATAGATTGTATTACCGGCCGAAGACACGCTTGTGTGAAGTGGGTTTAACATCTCTTGAACAGCTTTGTTAAAAGACAGTGCCGATAATTCGCCCTTCTCCCGAAGTGGCGTTATTATCTGAACTTCTCTTACGTCTTTTACCGTTTCAAGTTCTTTTTCAAAAGCGTATAGAACAGCGGCTTTTATTTGCTTCGGGTCGGAATATCGGTAGTACACAAAATCATCATCTAAGCGTATATCACGTTTACCGGTCATTATCTTCGTTGCGTTATATACTATCGAGCTTGTTTCAAGCTGCCTGTATATTACGCTTAACTTTGTCACCGGAACCGATTCGCTTTCGATTATTGATTTTAGCACTTCTCCTGCCCCGACCGGAGGCAACTGATTAGGGTCGCCTATCAGCACTATTTTCGCGTGTTCATCGGTGTTATAAAGAAGCTTGTAAAACAAACTCAATTCACACATCGACGCTTCATCTATGAACAACACATCTGTTGAAACTTGGTTTGGCGTTACCTCTACATTTTCATCCTCTTGCCCTGTAAGGCCCAAAAGACTGTGTATCGTTGACGCTCCTGTTTCAAGCCCTGTTGCAAGAGACATTCGCATTGCCGCTCTCCCTGTCGGTGCTGTCAGCGTTACCTTGCACTGCCCTTTGTGAAGCTTCTTTAACACTGCTATACATACTTTAAGGACAGTTGTTTTTCCTGTGCCTGCACTGCCCGTTATTACACTGATTTTGTTGCTTAATACGGCCATCACCGCTTCTCTTTGCTTTGCTTCAAGCTCTATTCCGGCGTCTTTTTCACACTCCTTTATTGTCGATATATACTTTGCTTTTGTTGCCTCTGTATATTTGTACCGGAAATTTGCCATCTCCGCTATTCGCTTCGAGATGTACTCTTCAGCTTTATAATAATAAGCGTCGTACACCCACCAGCCTTTATCTGCTTCGGCAAGCTGTCCTTTTACTTTTATCTTTCCACACACAAGCTCTGATACTTTGCACATGCCATACAACTCTTTAGACACGTCTTCCTTGTTTACCCAAAGCTCTTTCACTTTGTTTTCGTTAAGTTTCCTTAACGTGTATTCGAGTAGTTGACGCGAGTTTACATACGTGTGTCCCTGAAGTGCTATCTTGTTCTTTAAAAGATAGTGCACACAAGCGTCTATCCGCTCCTGTGATTTTAGCAACTCAGGATGGATTCCAAGCATCATCATACATACTGCTTCTGCAGAGTTGAAACTCGTTTTGTACTGCGTATATAACACATATGGATTGCTTTCAAGCACTTCCATTGCGCCTTTTCCGTAAGTATTTCTGAATTCATTGATTTTTTTCTCGGATATTCCGGCTGCCTGCATTATTTTGTATACTTCGTCTTGCTTTTCATGATTCTTGTATTGTTCTACAAGCGACTTCGCAAGCTTCTTGCCTATTGCTTTGTTGAAATATCCTTCTTCATTTATTTTCTCGCCGAATTTTGTGTACTGCCCGTCAAGCGCGTTCAAAATCTTTGCCGCCGTCTTCGGCCCGATGCCCTTATAGCATGTCTGAAGATAACCTACAAAGCTTTCTGTGCTTACATATTGCAAAGGTTCAAATCTTGTTACGTCAAATATCTTGCACGTCTTGCCGTCTCTTTTGTATTCTTCCCACACCCCTGTGACTTCAACTGTCAACATCGGCGCTACATACGGCGGTATCGTGTTCTTTCCCTTTGCTTTGAACCTCTTTTTCGTGTCTTCATCTATTAAGTCCGCAACTACAAAGCTTTTGTCGCTGCTTACATTTATGATATATGCACACTTGCATATGTGCTTTTCCGGGGCAATAAGCACTTCCTTTGCTTCTTCTGCTGCTGCCATTGCAACTTCTCCTTTCTTTATTTTTTTGCGCTTCTATATATGCGCTTTTTTACTCTTTTTTTGCCATAAAGCAAAAAGCCGCATCAGCACAATTTATACTGATACGACTCTATGTTTTTTGTTTCTGTAAAATAAAAAAATCTGCCACCTCAAAAGAGATAGCAGATATGTGTTATTTTTTATATTTTTAATATATGATTATTATATCACATAGTAAATCTTTTGTCAATAACTTAGCTTATAACACCAATTGTTATTTTTGAGAAAATTCTTTTAGAGGACAATCCTCATGTCTTTGCTTTGTGTACTTAACTTTAATTATCGATTCATACTGCCCTTTTTTACAAGGTTTACGACACCACTGACATTCACAGTCAGTACAAGTTTTTGGCAGCTCCGTCATCTTCGTTTCAAAATATATTTTTTTCATAACAACACTTCCTTTTTTTATAACAGATGCTTCTTTGAAAACTACATTTTCCAGAAAGTTCATGTCTTATTATAAGCTCATTAACCACCTTAATCAACATTTTAGTTGATTTTACGTTTTTACTTTGCAATGTTAGCCCGCAAGAACTTGAACAAGTATAATCAACAGCAGTCCTATGCTCAACACGCATGTTCCTGCTTGCATCGGAAGGACGACTTCTTGTACACCTAATATTTTGCTTTTGATTTCTTTGTATGTGAAAATACTGATTATCCAGCATATCAATGCTCCTATGCCGAAAACAACAGCTATTATCGTGCTTAGAATGTTTACTGTACTCATTTTTCTTCTTCTCTTTCTTGTTATTCGTCAATCAAGATTGTATCCTGTTAAAATTTCATAGTTTTCACTCTGCTTGACTGAATACAATCCGTTGTCATTTTTATCTGTTCCGCGTTACTTTGCCTTTTTTCAATCACTCCAACTGTTTTGCCAAACACAGAGGAAAAGTCTTATCGTTTGGATAAAGGTTCTTTAACTGTGCTATATTCTGCGTGATGATGATTGTGGGGTTGATGTTTTTGCTTTGTACTGCCAATAATAGTTCTTTTTTTGCTTTGTCTTCGCCCATTGAAACACCTCCTTTCAGTCGGAATTCGCTTGTTTTTATGTTTTTATACCTTTTACGCTACCAAATCAAACAAGTCCTGCATACGCTTGTTGTACAACTCATCCGTGATGTCCGTCGCGATTGCTTTGTACCCCCACAGCAACACTGACATTGTTGATATTCCCTGCACATACGCCCGGTATATTGTGCTTGCCGACATAGGCCGTCCTTTAGACATCATATACTCTTCCATTTCGTCTAACTTTATGCCGTGTATCGACATAGCTTTTATTATCTCATACTGCATCGCTCCCCCTTCTCGCGTCTTTAATTCTTCTAATGCTGCATCAATCAGTTCAAGTAGATATTTGCTCTTCAGATACGTTCTTCTGCATTCGAGAAGCTTTACCTCGCTTCGTGTAAACTCGTCTTTGGTTGTCATCATTTCCGCTATCTCTTCCGCTGACAACTCTTCTATCTTAACATCCACAAACGCTTTTTTGTATCGCTTCTTTACAATCGCCTCAAACGACTTTACCTGTAAGGATATATTGTCATAGTTGTCTAAAAGCCGCTTGGTGTTTTGGTAGTATTTGCCTTTCGTGTTTACTCCTGATATATATGGATTGCTCGAACTACTCATATCTTTACCCCCGAAATAAATGATTTTAATATCTGTCTTTTCTCTTATATATGACTTGCTTTTTTTATTTTTTGCCCTTGGTAGCAGGAAAAGCTGAAAAGAAGGAGCTTTTTATCCCCTCCTTTTCACTGTTCCTACTTTACTTTGACATCTTAGCCAACCTTTGCAACCCAATAGATTACTTCTTTAATTGTTGAAGCTATCTCTTTGTCGCTACTGTCCGCGTTTATGCTTTCAAGCATTGTGTCAAAGCCTTTCTTCTGCGTTGCGGCAGGAAGCTTTTTAAACTTCTCTAAGCTTTCCGCAAAGTTTGCATCCTTATTTGCCATAGTCTCACCGCCTTCCTTTTGTTTTTTGCTTTAAGTCGATTTAATTTATTTGCTGCTTGCGTTTACGCTGCTACACTTCCCCATCTGTTTGCTCTTCTGACTATGTTCTCAACAGACCCGAACGTCATTCCGTTCTCGTAGTCCATCTTAAAGAGCGTTACCCCTACAGTATCTCCGACTTCGGGAAGCTCCATACAGTTGATTTTCTTACAATAGACATCTATTCCTGTCTCTGTGTCGCCGACTTGTATCCAGTAACCGTTTGATATGCCTGTTACCACTCCAAGAGTTATCGTTCCTTCGCTGTACAGCTTCATGTTGTTTTTCACCACGTTTTCCTGTGCAGCTCTTAGGCTCGCCTGCATATCTATTTCTCCGGTTTCGTGATTTACAGCCAAATCTGTTATTTTTACGTTAACTATGTCATTGTTCCTCACTACATCTCCGACATTAGCTACATATCGCCACGACATCTCTTTCTTCGGTATCTGCACCTGTTTGCCGTATACATCAACAAAGCACGTTGACTTGTTTGTGGATACGACTCGCCCTTTGACTATAATGCCGTCTTCATATGCCCTTTCCATTTTGCTTTTGCCACTCGTTTTATTTACTTTGAGATAGAAGTCTTGCTGTTCTTTTTTCATCGCTGCACTTCTGTCCCCTATTGCCATTCGCAGAGCCGAACTGATACTGTCCGTCTCTTTTTTCGGATACACCATGAATTTGACATCCGTCCCTAACATTGACGCTATGTATCGTTTATACAGACTTTCTTTCTTTTCTCGCCCGTATTCTTCGATTGACGATAAGTCAAGGCCCATAAGCCCTATCGGTATCAGTATCTTCCAGCCTTTATAATTAACCACTGCCATTACCCGCATCTTTGAATCTGATGCTTTGTCGTTCGGTTTACATTGTATCACTCTACCTATTAACGGCCTCTGCGCCTTTCGGCTTTCCAAGAGCTCATTATAGACAGCCATTCGCTCTTTTTCGAGCGTTGTCAATTCTTCCTGCGTTTTCGGTAATGTATAAATTTCTGCCATTGTTATCACTTTTCCTTTCTGTTTTTTGATGTTTTTTTATTTTTTGCTTTTGTTTTATGCGGCTTCTCTTTCATCTTCCGCTATTCCTTCTGCTTCATCGTCATAATCATAGCTGTCGTCTTCATCGCCAGTCTTACTTTCCGTCGATGTTGTTGCCGGTGCGAAAAAGTCTTTGATGAACGCATCCGTCCTCTGCTTATCTTTGCTGTCTTTCGGAGATAATTGAACTACTTTTGCCTTTTCTGCTACTTCACTTCTTTCGGTTGTCGTTATACAGTTTTTATATTCGTCGTTTCGTATATCTTGCATATACTTCTCTCTGTTGTTTCTGTATTCCGCTACCTTCCTTTCTGTCTGCAGTTTTGCTTCCTTCATTATCTCTTCCGCCTTTTTCCTGTTTTCCGCCTCTTCTTCCATTCGTTTTCTGCGCCACTCCGGTATGTGGTCTGCCGGGGAGGATTTTATGAAGTTCTTCGACTCAGGGTGCAATGTGTAATCGAACTTTTGACAGAGTATCGGCTTCTGACATCGAAGCAAGATGAGTTCATCTGTGTTTTTCATCCTCAGAACTTCATCTTTGTTCATTACCTTTCGCTGACCTCTCGACTTTACTTCATGATAGTCTGTGTCTTGATTGAATATCATTACCTGTCTGTCATATGTGCTGTTCGTACTCTCAACCTCTATTGTCGCTATACCCGTTACATCCGATATGTATTCCGCTGTTATCATATCTGTACAGCCCAAGAATATCTTTATATCGCAACAACCCATTATTTCTTGCCATTGGTCGTTCGGGTATCGGTTCTTTAACTGCGCTATGTTCTGTATGATGATTGTGATGTTGATGTTTCGGCTTCGGACCGTCGATATTTTTCTTACAAAATCCGGTATCTGTCCGAGGTTCGAAAATTCGTCCATAATGTAATTGATTGGCAACGTTTCTCTGTATTCTAACCCCGCTTCTTTTTTGCCTCGCTCTTTGTCTATGAACTCTACCTGTTTGATAAAACTCATTGCGTAAAACAGCACTGCAAGGAAATCAAATGATGTGTGCTGGTCCGATGTGATTAGGAAAAATGCACTCTTTTTATAACAGATTTCTTCTATGTCGATTTCATCTGTGTTCGTTACATCTCGTACTGCATCGTCTTGGAACACCGAAAGCATCGCACTGATATTGTTTAGAATTTGTCCTTTTACATTATCATTGCACCGGCGAAACGCATTGTATGCTCGCCTTGCTACGCTTCGTTCCGGCAAGCCCCAAAACAATTCGTCCATCTGTTCCGGGGTTTTCTCTGACAGAATGTCATATATTCTCCCCATTGTTTTTACTGTTTCATTCGGACTTTCTATAACATACAGTGACACCGCCTTGAGGATGATTGCGGCATTTGTTACGAAGTACGTATCGTTTCCCTTTCCCGCGTTGTCGGCTACTGCGTCTGCAAATATCTTTGCCACAAGGCTGTTGTTCCCTATACACGCTACGCAATTCCAACTATCAGAATTGAGTAGATTAACAAGGTTGAATATTCGCACTTTATACCCTTTGTTCTGCAAGAAAACTGCAGTATCTTCAACAAGCTCTCCTTTTGGGTCTGTTATTACAAGACTTTCATTTCGCTTCGCCGCTTGTATGATTGAATTTCGTACTACTGCTCTCGTTTTCATTGTTCCCGGAGCACCAATTACAAGTACATTCTTGTTTAGCTTGTTGTTGATGATTTCTTCTATACCCCAATTAAGCCGCTTGACCTTTTCATCAAACTCTTTATCTGAGGGAACGCTTAGTACCTTGCCGTCAAGCTGTCCGAGTATTATGCCCTCCTGCTCTCCGACCTCCTTCATATCCAAGACGTTACCGACTTCTTCTTTTCGCATTAGAGACGATGTTCCGTATGTGCCTTCTTCTGCTACGGTAAAGTTCCTGTCGTCTTTATATCCAGTCTCCTGCTTTATCCTCGGCTTAATTCTGTAATTGTATCCAAACCACACCAAGGCTATCGTCAAAAGCAAACTGAGTATGCCGCTCACGGTGCTTATGCTTGCCCACATGCATTTCAAGGGATTGAGAGTGAAACACATCTTAACAGCTTCGCTTACACTTCCTGTGAATCCCTTTTCTCGCAAAGCCGCTGTTGCAATCGGTAATTTCAACGCTTGCCCCAAGATGCCCGCGAACCACATCGTGAATAACGCTATCACCATATCTCGCCAAAAGTGCTCTTTTATCTCCGTTACTATTTTTTCTTTTAACGGTATTGCTTTCTTTGCTTTCTTCCCTTTGTTTGTGCTTTTTTTATTCAAGGTTTTTACCTCCTTCCCTTGATTATTTTTGTTTTTTCTTTTTTTATGTTGAGATGAATATTCGTTCTCTCGCCTTACAAGCTTATATGTAGTATGGCGTTGCTATTATCTTTGTGTCTTCTTCCACGCCTACTCTCTTTGTCAGTTTTTCATATAAGCTCCTTTGGCTCTCTTGACATATTATAATTGTCTTTTTCCTTTCGCCTGCCGCTTCATTCATCTGCGTCATAAACTGCACCAGCTCGCCTATGTTTACCTCATATCCAACATACACGTTTTCTGCATCTGTCTTTGCACTGTATATGCTACCGCTTGCCCTCTCTATTGCTTCGCGACTGAAATATCTCTTTGTCTCTTGCTCTTCTCGCAATCGCTGCTGATAGTACACTCTCCGCATTTCCTGCGGAATGGTATATATCTCCATCTGCTTCGCCCCGCTTACGTCTATGTTGTGATAATGCTTTGAGGTGTGATGTGCTTCGTCCGTCTCTATCATCAGTGCTTTTATTCTCCTGTTTTCCCCGTCCTCCCTTTTTGCTCGCTTTCTCGTCAACAACGTTTCTATGTTATATAGCAGCGTTTCGTAGTTTTCTCCAAGCAAGATTTCTTCGCTTATTTCTGTATTGTATTTATTCTCTATTTCTGCTTTCATCTTTCGCTCGGTCTTCTTGCTTTGCGCCCCTACGCTTCCACCGAGATTGTACATCGGAAGAAAATGTGCATTGCTTTCCGCATCACGTATTTGCATAAGTCCCGTTATCTTCGACGCCAGTGCCCCTTTGTTCTTTATGCTGCTTCGCAGATTTTCATTGCTTATGTACTTTATATTCTTCCTACCTATCTCGCTGACTTTGCCTAACAGTTCTGTCTTCATAAGTCGAACAGCTCGCTCGTTTTTAAGCGCACTCTGCAACACAAACCCCGTGCTTTCCTTTGCTACCTGTCCGCTTGCCTTTTCTGTGTCACCCACAAGGTTGCCTTTGAGTATTATCAAATTTTCCTTTTCTTCGTTGGCTTCGCTTTTTTCCCTCTCTCGGTTCCCTTGTTCCACTTGCCCTTCTTTGAGCCGTATGTCGAGTTCCTCACACATATCCTCCCGAAGCTCCTTGTTCAATATCGTTAGGTCTTCACTCTCTATATAGTGCCGACCCGCTGCCGTTAGCCGGTATATATTCTTGATTTTATACCCGCTCTTTCCCTCAAGGCTTTTTATACTCACTCCCTTTTGCTGATACCCTACTCGTATTCGCTCCGCATATCCCACAGTTATCAGTTCTCTTAGTATTCGGTACAAGTATGTCGGTCCTATTTGTATTCCTTTCGTTCGTAAGTACATTGCGTACAGTTCTATCTGCGATGACGGTATACACTTCTCTACGTACAGGACTTGCATTATCTTTAGTTTCATTGCAGTTATTTCGTTTCTCATTTCTCTTTTCATCTCCTTCCTTTTTTGATTTGTGTAAAGAAATGTGTAAAGCTTGTAGAGAGTTTTTTTCGGCTTTCTCTCTGCTCGTTTTGTTCGCTTATTTGCAGTGCGGTTCTTTTCTTTTTTTAACTTGGGTTTCTTTGCCATTTTGAGTTTACCGCAAAGGATTAGTTCGTTGCCGTGTTTTGAGTACCGTCTCTCTTGTTTCCTTTATTGGGCCTTTATTGGGTCTGCTTAATTTCTTGTTTGCGGTGGCTGTGTTGTTTGACGTCTTTGTCTTTTCCCTTTTGTATAAACGTAAAGACACACGCCAATCCAAATAGTAAAAATAACAAGTAGCCTCGTCTCTCCATTGCTCTGTATTTTTTGCTATTTGCAATCCCCAAAAAGCCCACAAAACCAACCTTTTTATCGCATCTTTTGTGTGCCAAAATCAAATTCTCGAAAAAGTGCTTGATTTTAGCACACATTTTATTCTGTTTTTTTGGCCTAAACAGCAAGTCTGAAATCAATAATATTTTTCTTTTCTTTGTTTTCCGATTGAGCCGAAGCAGGAGCTTCAAGAGCAACACGCATTATCTCTTCAGGCTCGCTGTACGGTATTATATATATCTCGGTTTTGTTGGTGCTGCCGTATTCAGTATCGAACATAAATGCTGCATGTTCGGGTGAATCGTCTTCGAGAAAAACCGTCGTAATCGTGTTTATTAAGTCATGATATTCGTGATTGTCTGTATCCGGAATATCATTTCTTTTCCTATTAGTTGATATTACGTTTTTTACATAAATGAGGACTTTTTCTTTGTATTTTGAAATATGTTTTGTCAATTTATAGTTGCGTAAATATGCGTACAACTCACCGTCCACTAATTCATTTGTGTAATAATCCTCGTAATATTTCTCGCTTATCTGAGTCTTTTTATAGACTTTTTTGTGAAGCAACGGAGGTATTTTGATTTTAATTACCGACCCGTTTTTTTCGACTTTAAAGTCATTTGCTATGAATTTATTGAGGTTAAAATCTATAACATTTGAGGTAACAGGCATAATCTTTTTATTAGCTGACACAAACAAATTGTTTATATTACCTCGTATGTTAAGAACTATTTTCCCCAATTTTTCCTCCATATTTATCACTTTTTCGTATTCTTTTCTATCGTATTGTTTTGCGTTATTTATTTCAAAATAACGATTAACCGCTTCATTCACTCCTTCGATTTGCTCGAAGATTTCACTTTCTTCTTTTGAAACACCTTTAGTGTTATTAGTACCGCTTTTCATGGTTTTTTCCTCTCTTTATACCCTATTTTGTTCATCAAAATTATAATAAGTAACATTGCCATCGGTTGAAATTACGACGTAATACAAAATTTCGAAAACGTCCGGCAATTTGATTTTTTCAATCTGTTTGACATCATCAATAATGACAATGATATTCTGCTGCTTATCCCCGTATATATTGTAATTAGTATCAATAGTACGGCACGAAGTCGCTTCTTCGCCGTCTCTTATGTAGAAACAAGTAATGTCGCTTAACAACTTTTCCTTGTTTGATAAAAACAACACAGCCGGATATTTGCAGTGAAAATTGAATATATCATTTTCCACATTCGTATTAACGCTGTCGATATACAACCAAATTGCTTTTTCAAGCGATGAGTTATATTTCTGATATGACACCATCGGAGAACTCACGATATACTCTGTACCTTTTATTTGATACGCAAGGTGATTGTTGAGCATAATGTTAATGATGCTGTCAATTCTTTTTTCTTTAAATCCTTGATTCTTATAGTATTGTTTCAGCTGTGTCAGCTTCATTATTTCCGCGCTGCTGACAAGTCCGACACCGTTGTAAACGTCAACTTGAGCTATTTTATTAAGCATATAAATTCCCTTCCTTTCTGTAAATTTTATGGAGTGAGCCGCAAGAGTTTTGCCCCTCACGGCATCACTTATTGTCTGAATTTATTTCTCAAACGCAACTAATTTCTTTTGTCTTTTCTTGACAATGACATAAATAGCTGCGCCGCTAATCATTAACGATGCAAAAGCAAGAACAGACACACGAACCGTTAATGTAGAACCGGTCTGAGGAAGATTTACTGTAACGGGTACAGCTTCGTTAGTGATTACGAATTCGCCTTCAGCTATACCATAGTCGGTTACTGTAAATGTAACTCTTTTGTCAGAGAGAACATAACCATCAGGAGCTTTAAGCTCTTGTGCATAATAAGTGCCCGGCTTGAGTCCGTATATTACAAGTTCTCCGTTCTCGTCTGTGGTGCCGCTCTTTACAAGCTCGTTGTTGCTGTTATAAATACCAATTTCTGCTCCGCTTAGGGGATTGCCTTTTGTATCGGTCTTAGTAATAACAACCTTTGACAACGTGTTTTCCAAAGTGGTTTCGCCCTTAACCAATCCATCTTGAGCAATCTCAAATTCGTGCTTTTCGGGATTGATTTCATAGCCTTCTGCCGGAAGTATTTCTTTGAAATAATACTTACCTCTCAAAAGGTTATAAGCATAAACCTTACCGTCTTTGTCGGTAACAAGCGTATACAAAAGTTCGTCGTTCTCGTTGTAGATGCCGATTGTAGCACCCTCTATCGGATTTCCGTCTGTATCAGTCTTAGTAATAACAACCGAAGTTTCCACATTAACGATTACATTGTCTCCGGTAACATTACCTTCGTTGTCAATAGAAAACTTATAAGATGTTTTATCCAAAATATATCCGTTGGGAGCTTCAAGTTCTTTGTAAGTGTAATCTCCCGCATATAAGCCGGAGACTGAAATCTTACCAAATTCGTTTGTAGTTCCGCGATATACTTCATCACCGTTTGAATTGTAAATAGCTATCAACGCATCTTTAAGAGGTACACCGTCTTTGTTTGTCTTCGTGATTGTAACGCTTGTCGATTCGTTAATCATTACGTTTTCGCCTTCGACTGAGCCGTCACGATTGATAACAAAAGAGTACGTCTCTTTATTAAGCTTGTAGCCGTCAGGAGCAGCTATTTCTTTATACGTGTACTTGCCGCTCTTGAGATACTGGACTTTAATCTGACCGAGTTCATTGGTAACACCGCGATAAACTTCTTTGCCTTCCGAATCGTAAATACCGATTGTTGCGCCTTTAAGAAGCTTTCCGTCTGCATCGGTTTTAGTGATTATAACTTCTGTCGGTGCATCGGTAATGGCGTATCCGTTTGTTATTGTTCCGTCGGCATTTAAAGTAAACTCATAAGTTTCGCTGTTGATTTGATACCCGTCGGGATTTATTGTTTCTTTAAAAGTATAAGTACCCACAGGTAAGTAATCTACGGTGATTGTACCCTCTGAATTTGATACACCCGCGTAAACACATTTGCCGGTGCTGTCATATATTTCAATGGTAGCTCCTTCAACGGGTTTACCGTTAACAAGGTCTACTTTTGATAGCGTAACGCTTGTTTTCTTGTTCTTTATAGTAAGCACTGTGTCCTTAGTCGAAGAATTTATTTCAAAGGCATAATGCGAACTGTCCTGAATATATCCGTCAGGGAAAGCTGTTTCCACAGCGTAATACTTGCCTTCAGGGAGAGTATTATAAAGAACAATAGTACCGTTTTCGTCGGTGGTGTAGCTGCCTTTATAAGTGCCGTCATCTGCGTAGATTGCAAATGTTACATCGGATATTTTTTTGTTAGTATCGGCATCAACTTTTGCTAAGGTATAGCGAGTCGAAACGTTGCTTATTACTACTTCATTAAGTAAATTACCGTCCTTGTCGGTGCATTTACCGTCGTTGTTTATTTTGAAGTAATGCTTGGTGGAATCGGTATAATATCCTTTTGGAGTTAATGTTTCAACGAAATAATATTCCTTGTTTAATTCAAGTCCGTCAGATATTGTAATTTCGCCGTTCTCGTCCGGTTTGAGAGGCGTTTTATTGATTTTTGTGTCACTAAACGTGCCTTTTTCATAAAGGTCAAATTCAGCACCTGACGGGGTAATTTCGGCATTATCCGCGTTAACTTTTTTAAGAGTTACTGAAATTCTGTCGTTGTTTACCGTCATTTCATTGTCGTTAGCAAATCCGATTGTGAACTTTATCGGAGTAAGGTTAGGCACATAACCTGTCGGAGCCGTCTTCTCAACAGCATAGTAAGTTCCCTCCGGTAAGCCTTCTATTTTCCAAAGACCTGATGCATCTGTTTTGCCGGTCGCTACCTTGCTGTTCGGATTAAAGCTGCCGTCGGCATTTGCTTTGTAAACAACAAACAGTGCATTGCCAATTCCTTGATTTGTTAAGCTGTCAACTTTTCTTACCGTGAAAGATGTTCTTGCGTTGACCGCGATAACTTCATTATTAGCAATTACTTCATTGTTTTCGTCAACGGCTTTTCCGCTTTCGGTTATTGTAAAGTAATGCTTTTCCGGATTGGTATAATACCCGTCGGGAGCTTTTACTTCTACAAAACAATAAGTAACGTTAACAAGTAAGTTCTTCACGGTAATTATTCCGTCTTTATCTGTAGTGTAAATTTTATCTTGTCCGGTTGCAGCATCCTTTACGGCTTCAAGTCCGGTATCTGTAACTTTGTACAGCTTAAATTCTGCTCCCGATAACGCTATTCTGTCTTCTATATTTTCGTTTGCGTTTACCTTTTTCAAAGAGACAACAGTTGAATTGTCATGAATTGTTATAGTCTTGGCTGCCTTTGCAGAAATTGAGAAGGACATTTCGTCTTTGCTCTGAGCAGTTGTAAGATAACCGTCAGGAGCTTTTGTTTCAACGAGATAATAGTCTCCTTCCGAATATCCTTTAAGAACTATCAAACCATTTTCATCGGTAACAAGACCGCGTTTTACACATATGTTTTCTTTGTTGTACAAGTCAAACATTGCATTTGAAAGAGGATTATCGTTTTCGTCTACTTTCTTTATTGTGAAAATAGTCTCGCTGTTTTTGACAACGATTTCCGGATACCCTGTTGATTCGTTAACATTGTTTGATACATCAATGTTTCCGTATGTATCTGTAGTAAACGAATACACTGTATCGTCAAGATAATATCCGTTTGGAGCTTTTGTTTCTTGATACGTATAGGTTGTGTTGGCTTTTAATCCTTTAACAACAGCTATTCCGTTCTTGTCTGTAATTGTTGTGAATTTGTCGTCGTCAGAAGATTTAACCTCAAACTCGACACCGCGCAGAGCCTCATTTGTATCGGCGTCAACCTTGCGAAGAGTTACACCTATACGATTGTCAACGACCGTAAGCACATTGCCGTTAGCCGAAGAGCAGTCCGATAGCTGACCGAACTTTGCTTCATACGCAGTACCTTCTTTGTTGAGCTGTACTGTCAGACAAGCAACAATTTCATTCGCAGGGAGAGCACATCTGTCCGGGGCTTTTGTTTCTTTAATAACAAAGTAGCCGGGGGCAAGATTTTCTATCTTCAACGTTCCGTCGTCTTTGGATATGCCCGTAAAGACAGGTGTTTCGTCTGATATTTCAAACGAAGATGTGGCTTTGTAAACAGAAAATTCGGCACCTTTAAGCTTATTGCCAACCTCATTTTCCTTATTGATTTCAACATCAACGTCAAAAGGAATTTCTTTCGGCTTATTAACCAAATCAAGCGTTATGTTTGAATTTTGGTCGGCGATGGTAAACGGATATAATTCTTCATCGAGCATATATCCGTCCGGTGCTTGACCTTCTCTCAAAATATAATCGCCTGCCGGGAGATTGTTTGCTGTAAATGTTCCGTTCTCGTCTGTTACAAAATAATCGTCGTTCAAAGTGTCATTCCACACAAGATTATCCCAGTCCCAAGACGTTCCCTTACAAATCACAAACTCTGCTCCACTGAGCTTTCTGCCGGTTTCAGCGTCCGCTTTATTAACCGTCACAGAACCTTTTTTAGTAACGTTATAAAAATGGACGTTCGGAATTGTATTGAAAGACAAAGTAACTTTCTGTGGAGCTACGGGTATGTAGTTGTTCTGTGTAATTTCGGTAATGGTGTACTCATAGCCAACAGGGAGATTAGTCACTTCAGCTACACCGCTTGCGTTGGTTTTTACGTTTTGACTGAAGCCCGTGGCATCGCACCGAACATTGAATTCGACATTGTTTACGTTCGAATCATCGGAATGTTTCGTTATCTTTAACGCACTTGTATCCGTATAAACGTTGAACATCACTACTTGCGGGTCGGGTATTGAACCGCAAATCAAAGTCTGAAGTTCAGGGTTAGCGGTAGCATACAGAGCCACGCCGCCGTGACAATCGGTCAGATTTTTCATCATTTCGATATGTTTAAGGCTTTTTCTGTTTATCGGAGCATCTGAAGTTATAGTTATAACGTTTCCGTTTTTATAAACTGACAACCCATCTGTGCTTGTAATATTAAACTCGGATAAAATGCCGTTCGTATCTGTAAACGTCTTTGTGTATTTACCGGTAGCCGCATCATAATCAAGTTTTAAATTCAAAGAGTCACCCAAATTCGGCTTTACCGTATGCTTAGACATTTCGGTTAATATGCCTCGATATGCCTCAAGAATATCTGAGTATCCTTTTGTCTGCATGCTCAAAATGAAACGACAGCACTTATTGTTTTCATCATATCCCCCGGTAATTCCGGCGTAAATATCCGAGGAAGCACTTGTTCTATAACCAAGCATGTATTCCCAAATAATCACCTGAGTTGCATAGTAACCTGCATCTCCGTATTCCGAATAAGAGTTTGGATAACCATATATAGAAGCTAAGACAACGCCTCTTTTGGCCGTGTTACTTGCGTTCTGCCAAGCGGCTGTATCAACAAGGTCTACGGCGTCTGTAGATGTACCATTGGCAAAATCTTTGCCAAACTCCAAACAGTAAGCCGCCTCGCCTGTTGCTGTAACCGTTCTTTTGTAAAACGTTTCCCAACCTCTTTGAGACGGAGATGCTACAGACCCGTCGTCGCCCCAATACTTTATGTATTTATAATGAGTAGGCGACTGCTTAATAGTGTATTTGTTGTTTACATTCGCCGCAAAAGCAGACAAAGAAAACGACCCAAGTATGATAAGCACAGAGAGTATCGAACAAAGAACTCTTGCAAAAACTTTCTGCTTTTTATTAACCATATTTTTTACCTCCTTCTTCTTTTTTTGGTTAATATAATACTGTTCATTTATGTTGCATAGCCGTCGGCTCACGGCGGACGGCACTGTAGCTGTTGCAACAGCGCAAATGTTATGAACGTCTCTATCGTTGTTATAACCAAAACATTTCCCTCCTTTCTTGGATGTTTGGTGACTATACCTTTTAGCGTGTAAAATATAATGATAACTCTCTTAAAAAATAAAAAAAGAGAAAACGAGTATTTTTCTTGTTGGTAATTTTTGGCAAAGCCAAAAAGCACCAACACAAATACACATTTTCTCCATTAACCATTGCTTACGAGCAACTTCTTAACATATAACTGCTAAGCACAAACCGTAGTAGATACGGCAATTAACTTATTAACTTATTACAAATAGAAAATATAAAAAGTGTAGTAACACACTCCCGGACCAAGGTCATCTCTCGCCTTGGCTTCATAATCGACATACATTTTTATCGGTGCGCCTCTATTCAAATATCCGGCGTTAACGCACTCATTATATTCGATTTCTGCACATTCCTTTATGTCTTGTAAGACCTTCTGATTATTAAATGAATTAACAGTCAGCGTCCAGCATGAGTTGTTTTTGTTGAGTGCCGAAGACACTTCCACGTTGCTAAATGACCCAAGATGCTTGTTTGCCTCTGCTTTAAGCTGTTCCGGGTTTATATCTTGATTTGACCCGCAAGGAATTTGCCTTTTTGTTGTCGCAGCAGCAGTAACAGAAGCGTTTGATGCTGTTGTTTTTTCTGTTTTTTCTGTTTTTTCTGTTTTGACTGTTGTTGTTTTCATCTTCGAAATATTGTTGGGGCAACTCTCTTTTTCGCCTGTCTCATTATTCGAAGAAGTGTCTTTTAGTGTATCCTGTATTCGGACATTTACTGCCTCTGTTATGGATTCAGAAGTAATCTCCTTTTCGTCCGTAGTATCACTACAAGAGGAACTACAAGAAGAAAGAACTTCGCTGCCAAGCGTTTCGTCGGCTTTACATTTACTTTTGTTTTGCTTTGTAACAGCTGCCCCTATTGTTATTAAAGCAACCAGCCCACAGCAAATACAACATGCAACCATAACTTTTTTTCTTTTTTTGGTCTCCATAAAAAATTTCTCCTTTCGAATATATATGACGAAAACACGAGAAAATTTGCCCTTTTTTACGAAAATCCGATGTAAAAAAGGACACAAAAAACCGCTTCCCGAAATGGGAAACGGTTTCATATTGTTTTCGCACTTTTTGTTATATTTATTATAACAGGCTGTGTTTGAAAAATCAATGTCGTCTTTTTTTCACGATTTTTTTCACGTGTCAATGTCAACTTTTTTTCATTTTCCGTAATTATTTTACGCAGCCAAGTCATCCTCTGTTATAATCTCGCCGTTGGCAAGCTTGTTAAGAAGCTTTCTGTCGGTCGTAACCATCAAGGTCTCTTTTCTGGAAGCTTTAAAGCTGACGGCAAAAGTGTTTTCGTTTGCCTTAACCAGTATCTGCCCTCTGTGAAACTCTGTGATAGTTTTAAGCTCGTTGTGCGTCAAGTTGAAGTGCTGCTGAATAACTCTGCCTTCATCCTCGTCAACTTTAAGTATCATTTTTATTCGGCTGTTGTTAAGTATAGCTTTACCGTACTTGCCGCCGTCCAAAGCAAAGAAATCCTCTATATCCTGTGTTGCCGCTATACCGCATCCGCCGAAGCCACGTATCATTTTGAAAACGTTTAGTACAAAGTCAGCCGCCAAAGCGTTCTTATACAGGAGCATCCAAGCTTCGTCTATAGCTATTATTTTCCGCTGAGTCTTATCTTGTTTAGCTGCGTCCCAAATAAATTCAAGAGCCACAAACATACCAAGCGGTTTTAGTTCGTCCGACAAATCCGACAGGTCGAAAACAATATACTTATTGCTGAGGTCAATGTTCGTCTGCCCGTTAAATGCACTTGCCGAACCGGTTACGAAGCGAAGCAAGATATTTGCAATTCTCTCTGCCCCCTTTTGGTAACGAAGAATATCATATAAGTCGCCGAGTACCGGCATTTCCTTGTATACTGTTTTTGTTATAACGTGACCGGTATCATCAGTAAAGTTTTCTTCTTTGGCAACAAGAGAATTGTTATCCTTAGTAATGCCTTTTCGGGCATATGTTTTAAGGATGGCGTCATCAAGGAATGTACGCTCTTCTCCCGTCATGTCGCCTATAGCCAGAGAGAAAAACGTAAGCAGGCTGTCAATCTTGCTGCTTAATATAGACTGTCTGTCTTTCTTTGAAGAAAATCCGAGACGCTGGGTATTGTCGCTGTTGTTCGGACGTATTTCCATTATGTTTATTCTCGATTTAGAACCGGACGATATGGTAATAAACTCCCCGTTAACAGCCTTACAACCTCGTTCGAACTCGTCACCTTTTTCGGGTGTAATAACGAAAGTTTGCACACCCTTTAGCCTGAACCTAAGACACATTGTCTGTAACGTGAACGTTTTGCCTGCACCGGACGTACCCAAAAGAGTTATGTTAGCGTTTGAATACTTAGAAGTGTCGAAGTTATCAACAACAAGCATTGTCTTGTTGTCACTGATACCGAGAAGAATTCCGTCTGTGTCGGATACCTCAAATGAATTAAATGGATAGAAGGCACTAAGTCCCGATGTTGTCATGTTCCTCTTGCCCTTACCGTATATGTATGGGTCAAGAGTATTAAGCGGCATGTAAGAAGAAAAAGCTTCTTTAATTTTGTATTCGCACTCATTCAAGTCAACATCAATGGCTCCGAACATATCTTTAACAGCTGAATTTTTTTCATACAGCTCTTCTAAAGAAGAAGCGGAAAGGGTGAACATCGTTGTGACATAAAAAAAGTCCTCGCCGCTGTTTAATCTGTTTCTTATGTATGCGCTCGACTGAATAGATTTGCCGATTTCCTCATAGTTTTCGCCCTCGGTGTTTTTCATAGTATTCATCCGAGCCTTGTTAATACGTATCTTGGTACGCAATTTATTCTTCATTGATTTAGAGTCTTTTTTATCGACAAAAATATCAACATCTATACCTTCTGCGCCGCATATTATCCCTGTAAGCCAAGCGTAAGAAATTCTGCTTGGGTACTCCTTAGAGGGAATGTACAGGAACGAATAATACGTCCCGTCCACAACACAATATTCGCTGTAGAACTCTATTTTCTCAGGTGAAACAAGTGTAGAAACGGAAACATCAAAGTTATCAAGCAGTTCTTCGTCATTATCCGTAATGCGCTTTGCTTCATCGTAGAACGCTTGTTTGCGTTCTTTAAGGTCGTATATTGTTTTGTTTTTGTTGGCAAACTCATAAAGTGTGTTAATCAGAAAGTTCTTTTCGTCTCCGTGTCGAATAACAGCATTTCCGCAGTTGCGAATAAAACGCCTTATGGTTTGTTTAGCCTTGTCAAGATAATAAACAGCATCATCAAAGGATTTTATTTTTTCTGTGTCATTGCCGCAGGCTTCAAGAACTATGAAAAAACGACGAGATAAACCCGAATAAACTCCCAAGCGTTTTATAAGCCGCATATAATCATCTTGATATGGCTTTAAATGAGAGTCTTTTTCGAGAGCAAAGTCGTGATTCAAAACGTTTATATACTTGTTTACGTCAGCACGGCGCGAAAGACTTTTTATCTGCATCGTTACCGGGCCTATCTTAGTCAGCTGAGCAAAGCCCTCAATTATTTTTTCTTTATCCAACGCCGTCTTGTAGTCGAAGTTAATAGGGGCAATTTCAACGATTGTTACATACCTCTTATCCGGCGTTATAATAACGTTGTCTTTGATTTCGACGTTCCCGATAACGTCTTCAAAGCTCATTACATTGTTGTCTTTTTTCAATTTTATCACCGCCTAAAAAATCATGTTATTACAACAATATATGGAATATTTTTCGGCAAATTTGCCCTTTTTGCAAAAAAGAAAGCCAACGCCAATCGGCATTGACCTTCTTAACTTTTGATTTGTTTTGAATACTGCTTTCACTTAATTACGCTTCGGACTTTTTCTTTTTAACAAAATAAACTCCGATAACGCTAAGAGCTGAAAGTCCTGTGAAAGCAGCGATTGCTTTCCCGGCTGTACCGGTTTGAGGTATTTCAACGGCCGGTATTGCCTCATTAGTCATATCAGCTTTAACGATTTCGCCGTCTTCTTTAATCTCAAACTCATGTGGTGTTTCATCAAGAATATAACCGGGAGCAGCATCAAACTCTTGATACGTGTATTTACCATATCTTAATGTGAATGTTGCTACACCGTTTTCATCGGTATACCCTTCGGCAACGACATTGCCGTCGGCGTCATAAATTCTGAACCCTGCGTTCGGAATAAGAGCACCTGTAGCTACATCGGTCTTTGTAATTTCAACAGTACCGATTATAGGACGGTCCTCGAACGTATTTTCGTCATTATTTGAAACAGTAACAGTCTCGTTATTATTTCTTATTTCAAAATAATAATATTCGTCGTCCGCCACAAAACCTTCAGGGGCTGTTTTTTCGTGAAGGAAATATCCGTTATAACGCAACCCTTCGGCTATGTATGTGCCGTCGTGATTATCTGTCATTGTTCCGTAATACGTATCGACACCCTCATCATAAGTTTCGTTGGCGTTTACGTCGAGGTATATGTCAAATACCGCACCGGCAATGTTTTTATCCTTATATTCTTTATCAACCTTTGTAACGGTTACATTTCCGGTTATAATGCTGTTCAGAACTTTGATTTCAACAGTTTGAGCATCATCCGTAACAGATACCGGGGTAGACTTTTCGCTTAATACGAAGCCCTCAGGAGCTTCAATTTCTCTTACGATATAGTCTCCGTAAGGAACATTATCAAACACAAATGTACCGTTTTCATCGGTCTTGCTTACAAGATACGCCGTGTCCTTAGTAAATTCGGTTGTGGTTGTTGAGAACAATCCCATTGTAGCGTTTGCGACGGAATTGCCGTCATCGTCCACTTTATGTCCCAATATCTTGCCGCGAATAATATCGTTTTCCACGGCATTACCGTCATTGGCTGTTACGGTAACGGCAAGAACGGATTGACCGGCATAATTGAACTCTACAGGATACTTAACATCGGACGGTATATAATGCTTGTCTGTCGATACTTCTTTGACATAGTATTTACCAAGAGGAATATCGCTGTTAAATATTATATGTCCGTCTTTGTCCGCCGAAGCGATTTCTATAAGTCCGTCTTTCGGAAGAACCGTGTTATCGTCGGCAAGAATATTCTCGTTCGCATAGAGCCCAAACTTAACATTTGTTATTTCGTCTGCGTTACCTATGTTGTAAAGGTCATCTTTTTCAAGAAGCTTGTCAACTGTAACAGTAGCCTTCTGTCTTTCGTTTGTAAACGATACGGAGTCAGATACAATGTTTTCGTTCTGTCCTGCATACGAGAGTGTAACATACTGCGGAATATTGTTAAGGGCCATACCGTAAGGTGCTGTTTTTTCAACGATTTTATATGAGCCGAGATAAAGTTCTTTACTCTTTGCAACACCTTCACTATTTGTCTTCACAGTATCGACAATTTCGCCCTCAGAAGCACGTTTTGTACCGTCAGAAGTATAAATGTCTTCATTAGCAATAATGTCATATACGGCGTTCTTGAGACCTTTTACGGCATATACGGGAGTGTATATTTTACCGTTCTTATCTTCATTCTTTTCAACGCTGCTTAATACTTCGCCTGACTTGCGTACTTCGATAACACCCTTTTGAGCGACGTTCTCAAAGCTTGCATAGTCGGTAAATGTAACTACATTCTGACCCTTGTATGTCAATGATATATTCTGTTTGGTATTGTTAATAACATAACCGTAAGGTGCGGTTTTTTCAACAATATAATAGTTGCCGAGATAAAGATATTTTGTAACCGCCTTACCGTTTTCGTTGGTAGTTACGGTATCGACCAATTGGTCTTTGGTATATTTAACTTCGCCGTTAACAACTACGTCTTCCGCAGCGAATATATCGTATACAGCACCTTTAATCGGTTTTTCGGTTTCAACATCGGATTTGGTAATTTCAATGTTAGCTTTCTGCGGAGCATTCTGCGCTGTGTAGCTGTTCTGGAACACTTCGACTTCCTGACCTTGATATTCAAGGTTTGCCAATACTTCATCCGTATTTAATACGTATCCGTTAGGAGCAGTTGTTTCAATAAGTTTGTATGAACCGAGATAGAGTTCGGGTGATATTGCAACACCGTTTTCATCGGTGGTAAACGACGTTACTATGTCGTTCTTGTGATATTTAACATCACCGTTAACTGTTATGTCATCTGCTGCAACAATATTGAAAGTTGCACCCTTCAAAGCTTTGTTTGTTTCCTTGTCGGTTTTTGTAAGCTTGATAGTAGCTTTTTGTGCAAGGTTGGTGACTTCACAATTCTTGTTATACAGAGTAATGTTCTGGTCTACGGGCGTAATGTCAACCATATAGCTGTTCTTGTCCCTTACGTAAGGCTTTGGAGCTGATTTCTCGGTAACGATATACTGTCCTATATACAGAGGTTCGCTTGTGGCTTTACCGTTTTTGTCGGTAGTCAATTCGGCTACCTTCTCGCCCTTTCTGTATACGGTCTTTCCATTTACCTTAATAGTATCGGCAGCCTTAATAACATAGACGGCGTTTTCTACAGGGATATTCGTTTCCTTATCTGCTTTAAGAACTGTTATTGTAGCTTTCTGCGGTGCATTAGAGACTGTGGTTTCTGCATATACAGTTTCCTTTTCCGCATCATACGTAAGGCTTACATCATGTCTTTCTGTGTTAACGGAATAACCTACGGGAGCTGTCTTTTCCTTAACGAAATAATCACCGAGAGGAAGATTTTCCGTTGAAGCCACACCGTCTTTAGTCATTATTGTTGTTACAAGCTGACCGGCACTATATAAAATCTCACCATTTACGATTATGTCGGATTTAGCATATACTTCAAATTCTGTGGTAAGGTCTTTGACAGTTTTATTCGTTTCCGAATCGGTCTTAGTTACTGTTATTCTGCCCTTCTGAGATACGTCTTTGTCGGTAACTTTAAACGTAAAGATGCTTACATCCTGACCTTGATACATCAGGGGAACATAGTATACGTTGTTGTTCTTGTTGTATCCTTCCGGAGCCGTCAATTCTTTGACATAATATGTTCCGAGATACAATTTCTTGCTGTCACCTTTACCGTTATCTGTAGAGACTTTATCTACGAGCTGGTCTTTCTTGTACTTAACATCGCCGTTTACAACTATGTCAGTGCTTGCATAAACACCGTATACAGCACCTTTTATAATCGGGCGGTCGGTTTCAGCATCAATCTTTGAAATTTCAATAATGCCCTTCTGCGGCATATTTGAAACTGTTTCCGATTGAATGTATACTTCAGCTTTCTGCCCGTCGTATTTCAATGAAACATTGTGATTGTCTTTGTTAAGGACATATCCCGTAGGAGCACTGACTTCCTTGAGATAATATTCGCCGAGATAAAGCGCATTTGAAAGAGCTTTCCCGTTTTCGCCGGTCGTTAATGTACCGACTTTTGTTCCGGCTTTAAACATTGTAACACCGTTAGCAATTATGTCTTCTCTTGCATATATATCAAAAACAGCATTGCTAAGAGCTTTGTTGGTTTCTTTGTCGGTTTTAGTAAGGTTAATCTGTGCTCTCTGAATTTTGTTAACTACAGTACCGTCGTTTACCTTAATAACATCGCCGTCATTTGATATTACAACGTCATAAGACCTACCGTCTGTTACATATCCGGTAGGAGCTGTTTTTTCGGTTACTCTGTACTTTCCGTCATTCTTTTCCGTTACGGGCAATTTGTTGACATAATAACCGTCGGTACAACCGTATCTGTCGTTGTCAAGTGTAGACGAATGAGACAAGTTGCACACGAAATCATATTCGTTTGTGTTTTTGTTATATTCGCTTACTGCGAATACAGCATCATCAGCAAGTATTATATTGCCTGTTTCCGCGTCTGTTTTTGAAAGAACCAAATCTCCGCGTTTGTATTTGTTGTCAAAGGTTACGGAAGAGGTTTCGTTATATTTAACGGTAACAGTCTGGTCTGACGGCACTACCATATAGGAAGGACAGTTAAGCTCTTTTACCGTGTATGTACCTATAGGTAAGCCTTCTTTGGTAGCAACACCCTCAGCGTTTGTAGTGATTGTTTCGTTTATTGTTTCGCCGTCAATTGCGGTACCGGATATGTTAAATTGGTATCCTGACTTAATACCGTCTTCGGCGTTCTTTCTGACTTCAATGTTGCCGCGTTTAAGGTTGTTCGAAAACCAAACATTCGAAGTGTTGTTCGGCGTAACGGTTGTATACTGATAATCAGGTTCTACATAATACTTTTTGCCCGTTGCCTTTTCTGTAACTGTGTATGTACCGGGGCGCAAATCGTCTACAACAACATATCCGTCATATCCGTTTCCGCTGTTTATCGTTACATCCATATTGATGCCGTTACCGCTTATATTGAATACCATTCCCTGACTATCGCCTTGTTCGGCATGTTTGTTTATCTGTATTTTTCCTCTGCCCTCTGTTTTGAGAGAGAAATACGCATTAACAGGGTCGTTTCTTGATACTGCCGTTGCCGTAGTCTGGCCCGGACCAACGCAGTACATAGCCGTAAGCTGAGGCAACGGATTTGAAAACGAGTTGTTGGTCCTTTCGCCGGTTACAACCTGCGAACCGTCAAACTCGTTTGTTGTGAATATGTTAAGCCAGTTACCCACAACTTCAAACTCAACGCCCGGCATGCTGAACGTATATCCAGATATAACGTGGTTATCGTCAAATATGCTCTTTTCGTATCTGCCCGTGTTCGGGTTGTAATCGAGAGTTATGGCATACTGCCATGACTGCCAGTAATTGTTTGTAGAAAACGCCGGAATTGTTCTATGGCTCAACATCTGAGCTTCTATCTTGTAATATACGGCTTTACAAGCATCTCTGTTTGCGGAGCTTGTCTTGCCTCCGAAAGCACAGTTGAGGAACGTCTCAGTTTTATCGGTGTTAAACAGACCTTTAACAATAGCCCACATAATAGCCTGTGTAGCAACCTCTTCAACATCACTTGCGTATCCGTATCGCGAAGTACCGTTATATCCGTAGATAAAGGCGTATTTAATAAGCTGCTGTTGGTTATCTGACAAGCCTTTAATAACTGAACTTGCTGTTTTATTACCTTCCTGCACCTGTACGCCCGGCTCAACACAATAGGCAACCTGACCGTTGGCTTTAAGTCTTTGATGCTGACCGTGTTTACCGCCCAAGCCTAACTCTTTATGTGAAGTAAAGTCATAATAAAAGCCGCTTACCCAGTCGTTTCTGCCGGTAACTCTTACGGTTTCTCCGTCGCTTATAGCCGATGAAGTCAGCGGTATTACCGACAACATCATCAGCACGGCAAGAAAGACGGACACGATTCTTACGATTTTTGTCTGTTTTCGGTTGTTTGAATGAATGCTTGTAGTGTTCATGGTTGGATTTCTCCTTTCGTATAAATTTTTGTTTTTTTAAACACTTACAGTAATATTTGTTGCATTTTTGCATATGTGCTGCGGTGCTACGAAAAGCCCGTACCGTAATTCGGAAATTTCGGAACAAAGAGCATATTGATACCTCCTCTTATTTGAAAATTTGATTTTTGCTTGCACCTATATATGAAAAGGTTTTTTTCAAATTTGCCCTTTTTATGAAAATTCGATGTAAAAAAGGCATAAAAAAACCGCTTCCCATAGGGAAACGGTCTTATATTTGTTATTTGATTGTTTTTTCGGTGCTTTGTTTTTTCGCACTTTTTGTTGTACATATTATAACATATGGATTTCTTTAAAGTCAATGTCAACTTTTTTTCACGATTTTTTTCACGTGTCAATGTCAACTTTTTTTCATTTTGAATTTTGAAACAAAAAAATAAAGCCCTTTTTTGGGAGGGCTTTATCTTCGTGAGAAACGTTATCGCTGGGTGCGGATAACACTTGATGCTATTATACACTACTGTTTTTAAAAGTCAAGCGAGAAATGAAATGCTTAAAAAATGGGGACTTTTTGACTTTAAAACAATCAACCGTGAACAACATAAATATAATACGGTTCTGCGCTGTCATTAGGACGATACTTATAGAAGATGTTAATTCTTAGACACCGCGGCTCTTTTTTTATCATTGCCTCCCACTCTTCGTCGGAAACATTAGCCATTGCTCCACCATACCTATCGGCCTTATACGTACTATCAATCCTGTCACGCAAGTGTTCAGCATATAACTTGTCATCTCCGGGTTCGAACTCTTTGGTTATGCCTATCTCCGGACCCCAAGAAGTCGGATAACCTTCAGGAGTCTTAAATTCCATAGATGTATCCACAAGATAGCCGTATTTATTTTTGGCGTAGGCTCTGGCTTCTTCAACAATAGCCTTGACATCGGCTTCGGTCACAGTACGAGAACCCTGTTGCTGACTGCCGCCGCTGCTATTTGAGCCACCGGAGTTGCCCTTATTGCCTGAATTGCCTTTGTTACCGCTGTTTGTTTTATTGCCGCCTGTGTTTTTCTTGCCGCCCGTGCTTTTATTGTTTGAGCTGCCTGTATTGCCTGAACTGCCCTTGTTGCCTCCGGCGGTGTTGTTTGTATTGTTGTTAACGTTTGCTGCGGTGCTTTCGATAGCAGCTATGGTTGTTTCCGGTGTAGCGGTAGTATAAACAAAATTACCGCTTTCGTCGGTTACGGGTACAACGTGACCTTCCGCATCGACGGTAGTTTCAACGCCGTCGGGCAATGTTGTAGTCTCGGTTTCCGGTTCAGCCTGCACGGCAACATTCGTAGTATTTTCTTCCGCTTTGATTTTGTTGTTATGCACAACCGTAGGAACGGTTATCGCAGTTGCTATAACGATTACTCCCGCTACGGTCAGAGTAGCAAAACGAGCTTTAAACTTCTTGTCGTTTTTAAGCTTTTCGTTAAGGTTTTTTGCCGCTTCTTTCAAGTTAAATTTTTTCATAGTTTTTTACCACCTCAGATATATTGTAGTTATTTTTGATTTTGTGTCAAGACAAAGCACACATAAAATAGAGATTTACTCTTTATCTTCACACGGTTTTTGTTTTTTTCTGAGGCTCTCCTTTCATTTATATATGACTGAAAATCAAAGAAATTTGCCCTTTTGTTTGGATTTGTGCGAATTTAATTTTTGCTTTTACCGATTACTTGTCAACTACCCACTACCTAAAGGTGGTGGGCTTCCGCTTATGACAAGCAAAAGGATTTAATATATAAACAAATGCACAAAACAAAAGACGCCATGCAAAAGCACAGCGTCTTTAGTCTTAAAAAAACAAAACTGTAAGTAAGGAGCCTTGACAACCGACAAATCAAATATTGACTGTTGAATTAAGAATGAAAACACCGATAGTTACAAGAACAACAGCGATAAATGCCCAAAACGCCCATCGTGTAGATTTGTTAGCCCAGAACTCTTTAAAACCTCTCTTATCACTTTCGTTTTTTCTTTCAGTTGAAGTTTCGGGTTTTTTCATGAAAAGCACCTCCTTTCTTTTTTTATATATGACTTAATTTTTTGATTTTTTGCCCTTTTTGGGCTTCTTTTTGGTTTCTTTCTCGGAAATCGACGAATCCGAATCAAGAACATCCGTCTCTACTGTTTCCGACTCGACGACTTCTTCTACGTTATCATTTTGTGTTTCTGCATCTTCAGTTTCGGCTATCAGGTTGTCAAAAACGTGACTATCGTCTCTTTCGACAACGTGGCAGCTTCTTTTAAACTTAAAGAACTTCGTTATAAACTCGGAAAGATAGCAGTGTTTAATACCTATAACGCCGAAAGCAAACAACGCACCGCCGAATACAGCTATAAGAATAGCTCTGTAAAGCAATCTGATAGGCAAGAAAATAAAGATAGGAATTGTTAAAGCTGCGAGCAGGGCACCCTCGCCAATACTTCTGAACGAAAGTCCGCCGGCGGTAATAAAGCTATCTTCGTAATTACGTGGTATAACATATGCAGGTGAAAGATTTTCTTGTTCTGTCATAAAAACACCTCTTTTCTTTCTTGTTAATTGACAATAGTTGCATGAAGACGAATATCCGAGCTTTTAGCCAGATAAGGAACAGGATTAACGTTAATTCCGGCACTGTTTTTTACACCGAAATGAAGATGTGGACCTGTAGTGTTACCCGTATTACCTGAGAGAGCAATAACACTTCCTGCGGAAACGGTATCGCCTTCTTTTACGCATATTTGATTAAGATGAGCATATATACAGTAGACTGTACCTGATGGCGTATCTGATTGTATCTTAATAAACTTACCGTAAGTAGTTTTGCAAGCGTTGTCTATCTTTACAACAGTACCGGAATTTGCCGCAACGATAGGCGTATTGATAGGACAAGCAAGGTCAAGTCCCGAATGGGGCGTACCGCTCGGATACAAAGGATACAGAGCCGAAACGGTTACTGTTCCTTTAACGGGGAAAAGAAAAGAACCCTTATCAAAAACCTCGCCGTCGTATATGAGCGAGTCGTCAGTACCGTTTGTAATGCTACCGTAATCGGGAGTAACATAAGCCACTATCTTATAATCGCTCAAATCAAGAGCCAGACGCTCCACAGCGTGATTTGCCGTATCACCGCATATAAACGTCACAGTTCCGCCCGAAACCGTTTCTACGAGGCCCAGAGCGGTTGCTCTGAGTTCTGTATCTGAGATGTTAAGTTCCGGACACGTTTCCGCCACTGTCGGAGTATCAACAGTAGTTATGCTGCCATCCGCGTTTATAGTTTGCTGTGGAGCATACAAAACTACAATATCGCCCATTTGGGGTACATAATTATCATTTTTGTAATGCCACACATAGTTATTGTTAAACAAGAAGCCTGTCATGTAATCGACGCTGCCTGTGTTTGGTATAACATTGTCAAGCAGTTTCGTGCCGGTATTAAGAACCGAATCCACCGTGTTTGCACAATAGCTTAGGAACGCAGCGTTCCAGTAGGCACTGTTAGTGTTGTTCCATTCGCTGTAGGGATTGTTGTTGTTTTCTCTGGCAACAAAACCGACTTGATTTTTTGCAGCGGTTATAAACTCACGAATAATTGTTGCCGTGCCTGTTTCATCGTTATCGGCAATCAAGTGTTTATAATCTGACGGAAGCATAGACCAGATAAGGTTGTCGTTACCGCCTACAAGGTTTGTGTAAACGTCAAGCTTCGGGTATATGTTGGATGATGATAATTTCTCCGTGCCTTCCGGAGATGTGTCATCACACGCAGCGAGGTACATATTTCCGGCAAAATTCAATGATTTAAGCTGTTCCTTTTGAGCATCTGAGAAGCCATAAGCCGCATAAATATCATCTTCGGTAAAGATACCGTTTACAGAGTACGTAAGCTGTCTATACGTAAACCCGTCTTCCGTTACCTGAGACTCTTCGCTTACACTGTATGTAACAAGGCTGTTCATATTATCTTCAAGCCATTTTTTTAGACCTGAAGTGTCTTTGCTTCTCCATTTGGTATTGCTTGTTGTCTCAAAGAGTGTTTCGTCGGGTACAGCTTCACCCGACAGATATTCTTTAGTGTCTTTATATGCGTCTTTATAAGCGTAAGAATTTATCAAAGCTACCTTATCGGCCTTTAACGAAGAATAATCCGTCAAGTAAATTTGATTAACGGTTATTTTAAGTCCGGTAGAAGTCTTGTTGTTTTTAACGGTAATAACAGCGTCTGTTTCGTTTTTACGCTGAACAGTAACGGTGTAGTTATCGTTCTTTCCGGCAACAATACGTTTCCACGCCGAAAAAGTACCGATTTCCGCCTCGTTTTTAGTTTGTTTAATAATGTCGCTTACAACAGCGGATATTCTTTTTTCATATTCCTCTTCAATAACATTTTGAGCCTTGTTGATTTGTCGTTCCTCAACTTTTTCTTCAAGACCTCCGTACATAACTGACGGCAACATCCCGACCATACTGAATATAGATGCACCGATAAGCAATACACACAGAAGCAATACCGGAAGTATCTTTACCAGCTTTGGAAGTGTTTTTGACGCATAATCAACAGCATCGGCTACAATGCCGGGGACGTTTCCCGAAGCCGCATCCGCCGCAACTTTAGGAGCTGCCTTAACAGTATCCTTGGCTACGTCCTTCATGCTTTGTTCCGCATCTTGAGCTTCCGCCTCCTGTGCCGAAGCCTTGAGATTGTCCGTCACATTAAAAGCGGTCATAACTTTGCCCTTGCCCGCCGCACCGGCTGCATCGCTTGCCGCATCGCTTGCTTCGGACGCAGCGTCTTTTGCTGTATCTTTGGCGTCTTTGGCATTGTCTTCTGCGGTTTTGGCGTCTTTAGCGGTTTGTGCAGTCTGAGAAGCGTTACCGTCGGAACCTTTTGTTTTGTCGCTGTTTTCCGTTGCAGACACATTGTCAGTATTTTGGTCTGAAGACAGTCCGGACATATCGTTTTGCCCGTTATTTGCGAGCTTCGAGTTGTTCTTTACAAAGTTGTCCTGCATATTTTCATCAATAACGCTGTTTTCGCCGTAATCGCCGTAGCCGTTGGAACGAGCATCACGGCCGTTGTTTATGTCCGACTTGTTTGCGGAGTTGTCAACGTTTCTGTTATTTCTGTCATTATTGTTGTTTTCGTGGTTATCTGACAAAGATTTTGCCCCCTTTCTTTCTGTATTTTCGATTGTTTGGGATTGCTATGGAGAGAAAACAGAAAACAGAAAGAGTCTTGCCCCTCACGCTATTAACGCAAAGAGCAAGACTCCGTGTTATTTATCCTCCGGATATTCCGGATTATCCTTTGCGTATTTCTCTTCTTCTTGCGATTTCTGTTCGTAGAATTTACGCTTATATTCTTCTTGGCGACGTGTAGCCTCCGCGTCACTTAGACTGTTGTCCTTATAACTGTCGTCCAACGTTTTCTCAACATTAACGCCTTCGGCGCGCTCACGAATATTACGCTCGACGGTCTCTACAGTTGTGGTTGTATCTTGGGTTGTATTTTGGGAAGGCTCTACATCGTTTGATACAACTTCTTGACCGTGTGTACCGCTTTCGCCCGGTCTGTCGAGGTCAAATGTTCCTGAAGGTTCGGATACGGGTACAAAATCATTATTACCGCCGGTAGTAGAAACATTTTTGGGGGCCTCCGGGCTATTGTTGCCCGTTTCGCCTTTGTCTTCGCCACCGCCGGTGCCGATACCTTTAGGATTGCCACCGCCCAGATTGCCGCCATCATTACCGCCGGTATCTTTAGGTTTGCCATCGCCCGTATTCTCGCCATCATTACCGCCGGTGCCGGTATCAGGTTCTTGACCCAAATCACCGCCGGTGTCGGGAGTAGGAACCCGCTTGGTTTCGTCCGGATTATTGCCGTCCGTTTCCTGAGTATTCTTCTGATTTCTCAGCTGTTTATTCTCTTCGTTTATCTCGTCTTCATTCTGCCTATCAGCTAAAGCACCGTGACCGAGTTGTCTTGCCTCTTCTTTGCTTGCTGCTCTGTATTCGGTTGCGTTTTGAGACAAGTTCTTAGCCAAACCGCTTCTGTTGCCGCCGAAGAAGCCTAACACATTGCCGGCTTTTTCACCCAAGTAATTACCCAAGCCTCCTGCCTGAGCCACTTGAGCGGCGTTTTTATTAGCCTTACCGCCGAGAGCAATAAGTCCGCCGAGGGTCGGTCCTGTATCGTTGCCTCCTATAGCCTGTATCTTAAATGCAAGCTGAGCAAGGTATACATCAAACTTTTCCACGACCTTGATTAAAGCTACAAAAACAACCATAGCGGTAATAGGTCTCATCCATCTGCCGCTTCCGCTCATTCCGACTATAGCCGTACAAGCCGAGCCTACGTTTACAAAAGCGACGTTCAACATAATCATACCGAGTGAATTAAAAATAAGAACCAAGCAGTTAGCAATCATCATTCGTATCCACGAAAGAAATATCTGCATAGTGCTATCGCTTATCACGGTAGGCATAATCATTGGAGAACAAACCGTAAGCACGTTTACAAGCAAATATCTTTCAGCCATTTCGGCAATGAGCCTGAACAACGCTATAATTGATTTTATGAAAAAGACAATAAACACTATAGCGGTTATAATTGTTCCGACTGAACCGTATGAAGTTCCCGATATAGCCCCTGCCAATTTATCAACAAAGTTTGTGCCTTCGGACAAGCCAAAATCGCTGGCTGATGTTTGTTCCACAAGCGAATACATATCAGATATTGACTGAGAGACTGTTTTACCGCTGTTAATAGTTATATTGTTGACTTTATCAAGCATCCACTGAAACATCGGGAACACGACTTTATACACTATGTCTATAATCCAATAGGAGAGAAATATAGACATTACGGCACGAATACATAAAGCAATCGGAGACTCTACTCTTTTTGAAATACCCGCAAAAAACAGTTTGAAGATGTTGACGGCAAGCATAAAAATTGCAAGTACGACTCCGGCACTTATCATTATCTTAACAACGATGTTAAGCAAGTCCGAGCCGAGCATCTCGACAAACCAGTTTGTCCCCTGCCCTTGTTCATAAGTAAACTGAAAAGGCCGCGTGAACGTGTCAAATATAAAAGTCATGACAGCCGAAGCTCCCGAAAATATAAGAGGCGTAACAAATCCGAGTATTACGCTGAAAAGAATGTTAACGCATATACTTGACATTGAATTTTCCTCCTTTCTTTGATTTGTTAATATATGAAGTAATTTTTTACAAATTTGCCCTTTTGGGGAAAATTTCAGTCTTGGAAAACAAGAAAAGGTCTGCTCACAATCGCTTGCAAGCAGACCTTAACAGTACCCACCTTTTGTGAGGCTGCAAACGCAGCGTTAATTCTGAGTTTTACTACAGGTTGTGTTTGTGCAATCTCAGTACCAATGAATCACACGACTCTCAAACTTAATCAAGCAATCAACCCCAGTTGCTCTGACCGCCGATACCGGCCATAAGACTTGTGCCGTAAGAAAGGAACAGTCCTATACAGTTAAAGCATACAAAGCAGAGGACAATTCTTTTAATCCACTGAAGAGAAGCATCGGCACTTTTTGGGTTTTTGTCAAAGATAAGGATTAAAAGACAAAAGCCGATTACAACAGAACAGATAGGATTAAGTACCGTCGTCATTATACCGCCTATATCCTTGCACACTTTAATTACCGCATTTGAAATTTCTTCACCGGCTGCGAAAGCCATTGAAGAAAAAGCGGAACAAAGTGAAGCTACAGACGCAGACGCAACGGCGAGAGTGCTTGTTTTACGCAACTTGGTTGCCTGTGAAGTCTGTAAAGTTAAAGTCTTGTTCACAAGAATTCCTCCTTTCTTAATTTTTTTGGTCTATGAAACACACATAGTAAAATGTGTAGTAACCGAATTAGGAATTAGCTGAACGTATAAGTGTTACTGCCTACAATATTGCCTGCGGCAGTAAAAATAAGCCCTATTAAATTAGCAAGAGCAAAAGCCCACACAATAGCTTTAACAGCTCTAAGTAATCTCTCTGACTGTTTCTGAGACGAAGAAAGCGTTAAACCGATAAGCGACGCTCCCATAGAAACAGAGGCGATTGGATTTACCAAAGTGGCTAATATATTTTTTATAGTTTTAACAACATCCGAATGAAGGATACTGCTCATTGATATATCATTACTTCCGCTATATGAAACGCTGACATCTGCAGCGTACACAGATACCGTCAAAACAACACTTAAAAGTGCAATCACAAGCAGTGTGTTTATTATCTTGATGCTTTTTCTTTTTCTCAGGTACATCGAATCCCCCCTTCCTTGTAAATGTGATAGATGATATGTTTTTTCCTTCCGCCTATATATGACAGAAAATTGAAGAAATTTGCCCTTCAGACAACTTTTTCTGTCCTAAAGTGAACGAAAATACTGACACCCGCACTCATTTGTGACGCACGAGTGTCGGCATTTCGCTATGAAAGGAGAATGAACACTTGGCTGTTTTAGATTGTCGGTATACCGACTTGTTGCTCTCCCTTCTGTTTCTGATTTATTTCAAAACAAAAAAATGCCGATATTCAAATAATTGAATATCAGCATTTATGTGTTTCTTAGAAAGGAGACTGTATTAGTGTGAACACTTCAAGCAATTTTATTTTTTAATATAATTATCTTATACCAAAATCATACCATAGTATTTTTTGTTTGTCAAGTAAAAAAATAAAAGCTGTAAAAGCTTTTTATGTTTGTTTTTTTCTCGCACTTATCACTATAATTATTATATCGCAGCTTTATATTGGAGTCAATGTCATCTTTTTTTCACGATTTTTTTCATAGGTCTATGTCAGCTTTTTTTCAAAAATTCTTGCAAAAGAACAGGAAAACAATATAATTGGATACAAGAAAAGAGAAAGGAACCTTGAGTGTGGAAATAGAAACAGCATACAGTCTTGTAGACAACAGGAACTATTCGTCAGAAGAAATCAAGGAAGTTTTGCGGAACTTGCGAAGCAAAGACGAAGAACAATTCTTGAGCTTTCTGGTTTGCCCGTTTTGCAAAATGGCAAAATGCGAATATGTTAACGAATTGAAGTATCCGCACTTCTCAATGCCCGAAACAGCTATTCACAAAGACGGTTGTTACGTGAAGAAAGAAGAATATACTCAAGCGGAACTGAAAAGCAACCTAAAACGCGGAAACGTAGCTTTCATAGAACGAGCTATTGATGAGTTTATAAGTGTATATTGCGGAACCAAAACCAAATCCCGCGTAAGCGAGTTTAAACGGTTGCCGCTGAAGCTCGCCACGCTCCCTCTAAAGCGTTCTGAATCCGGCAATCTGATTATGTATTACGGAAACGTAGATGTCTCTGTGAGCCGCACAGAAGACGAGAGCGGCAGAGAACTTGTCCTATCAAGTTCTCTCACGGGAAAAGCGATGTACCAAATTACGATAACGGACAATGTATACCGGTATATGTCTGAGGATGTAAAAGAGAAGCTAAAGGAAAATACAACTCGTTTTGTTTGCTTCTTCGGCAGCTTTAGTGCTTACGGCTTGCAGGAAAAGAACCGTAGCGACAACAAAAGTGATACTTGCTTGCATACATCACTTTTACGGTCGTCATTTTTGAAAATATTGTAAAAAGAAAACCCCTTTGTCATCGTTATGACAAGGGGTTTGTTTTGAAACACCAATCTTGATAAAGTTTTGATTCGCAGAAATGTGATTAGTAAAATATGTAAAACAAAATATTGAAAACCCGAACGAGGGGAAAAGAAATGCCAATCTTGATAAAGTTCTGATTTACAGAACCGCGATAAATAAATCGCAAACGATGTCAAGAAAAGTAGAATCAAATGTCGCAAACAACAAAGCATAAGAACTTTATCGTACCAATATGATACCATAGTATTTCTCGTTTGTCAAGAGCTTTTTCAAAACTTCTGCAATTTTCCCCGACATAAAGACTAAAGTCATCTGTTTTAGTTGCGTGGAGTGTAAGCACCTATAAACAGATAAGAAGATGCCGCTTTGCATTTTCTCTTCTTTTCTGTTTTGCTTCTACTACTTACAAGTGTGGCTTAAAACCACTACTGAATAAGAACATTACTATGTAACTCCAATACAGATATATTATATTATATATTATATATATTATATATGCAGAAATAAAACCGTGTCGAGAAAAACACTTGAATTATTGAGAAAAGCCGTTACTTTGTTGAGAAAAATCGTTTCTTTATTGAAAATAACGGCTTTCGGAGAAGATGATGCTCTTTCAGCAAAAAAACGGCAAAAAAAGAGCCGTCTTGCAAAGCCGACCGACAGCAAAGCAAAAACGGTTATATTAAGACAGCAAAACAAGACCGCCTGAAGCAGTCTTTTTTCAAAATATTGTTTTTACGATTTTGATTTAGAATTTATCGGGAACGAGTTCGTTTAGAACGGTGGGTTCTCATCACCGAAGTCAAACTCTCTTATCCCGTTCCATCTTCTCTTTCAATTCCTCATCCTGTTCCGGGTCATAAGTTGCCTCCGGTATTAAAGTTACATTCGGAGAAAGCGGCGAAATTTCTTCCGGTCCTGCCGCCGTTGCGAGTACGGTATTTGAATTTGTCATATGTGGCTCGTCGAACGGAAGAGGTATATTTTGAGCAAGGCGATTGCAAATCTCGTCAAGACGCGCAAAAACGTCCACTTTCTTTTTTGCAAAGTAAACCTTAATATGGCCCTTAGTTCGTTTATTGACATAATTATATTTTGTGAAACGTTTCTCGGTGCGCTTCATTTTGTACTTGTAAGAGTTGAGTTCTATGAATTTAAAAATACGGTTTATAGTGGCATCATAATCCTCATCATCCTTGTCGGAATCCAACGCTGAGAAGATTATAGCTGTTCCCCTATTCCGGACAAAACGTCTCTTTATGTAGCCTAATCTTTGGAGATAATCTAATGTTTCGTTAAGTTCCGAATAGGACAGATTCAGATGTTCCGCCCATTCCCCAATGCGAACAACATAGTTTGCTTCAGAGACAGTATCTCCGTCAGCAGCAATATACGTCTGTCCGAATTGAGCCAAATGATGTTTAAAAGCATCATCATTCTCGCACTCTTCGTCTTTGAACACAACGTTGTTAAAAATGTGAACAAGGACGTCTTTATTTCCGGGTGCATAATTCGGGAAAGCTTTCATTACATCATTGATAATTTTCCTAAGAGGAACGTATAGAAAGCCCTGTGAATTTACCACGTTGTATATTCTTGCATCGCGGTCACATCCGGGGCCTTCCGAATTTGTAAAAAGGTATTCGGTGTACTTTAACATTTGTACATTGAACCTTATTTCGCCTCTGTTGAGACAAGTGCCTTCAAGGCGATACTTGATAAAGCCCGCCTTTTCAAGCTCTTTTAAAATTTTTGTCACCGAGACGAATCCGTTGACACCGAAAAGCTTACAGAGCTTTTTCGTTGAAGCATAAAAATGCTGATGAAAACCCTCCGGGTCTCTCAAGACAGCAATCCCAATGTCTTCTATAACAAGGGAAAGAAGGGCTACTATGTAAAACACCCAGTCATCACGACGGTCGCCCCTGCTTTTCTTGACATCATTTGCGACTTGTTTAATCGCAGCTCTGTAAATCAGAACTTTATCAAGATGGGCATTTCTTTTCCCCTCGTTCGGGTTTTCAATATTTTGTTTTACATATTTTACTTTACTCAACATAAATCCATTCATCCCCACTTTCCACAAGATTTTACCTCTGCGAACTTTTCGACTCCCGCAAGGGCTATCGGGGTGCCTGTAATTTTGTTATATAGTAAGAATCTTTCCAGTTTGACTCTGTTCTGCAAATTTCGCTTCTTTTGGCTCATTACAAGAACCGTCCTTTCTTCTCTGTTAGTATTAGTTTTGAAGAGCCGTCCTTTACGGACGGCTCTTGCCTTATGCTTAGCTTATGCTGCTTTGGCTTCTGCCACCGAATCGTCTTCAAGTATTTCCGTCATCGGGCCTACATCGGCAAGCAGTTCTTGATAGCAAGCTACAATCACCTGATTTACGGGTGCTTTAAACTTGTTTGTCGGGATATACACGTTTGCGCTTCTGACTTTCTGTGTAGCCTTGACTGTAAATTCTCTTGACGGGAATACAACCAACGTATTACCCTGCCAGTCTTCTTTAATGCGAATATCGTTAAGGAAAAAGCCGAAATAGCTAAGTCCTACCACGCCCTTGAGATTACCTCTGTCTTTAATAAGCGAAACGGTAACTCCGATGGGATATTCAACACCGTCTACACAGATGCTTTTGTTAAAGCTCCTTTTTGTAGGTGCTACTGATTTTGTAGACATACTTTTGTCCTCCCTTCTGAAATATTCGAGCTTGTCTATTGCTCACTTATATATGAAAATTTTTTCTGTAAATTTGCCCTTTCGCGGGTAAATCTTTCAGAAACAACAAAAGCCTCACTCATACATGAACATATGAGCAAGGCTAAGTTTTGTCTTACTGTTTATACATAACACACATTACGCGGAAATGACCGTTTTCTCCGAGGCGAACAGTGAATAGCCGATAGCGTGGAGAATGTCAACCACTATAGCGTCCGGATGGTCGTTCTTGTTAATCACTTGGTACAAGGTACTCACAGGAGAATTAACTTCGTTGTATACCTTGACAGCTGTGCCGCCGTGCTGCTTCCAGTCGTCAAGATTTGCATTGTAATCGTCCAAAAGCACGTCGTCGAACGACATACCGGGGCAAATAGCGGATTTTCTGCAGCCGCAGTCAACAAAAAATATGTTTTCGTTCGCAATTTCCGGCAAATATTTCTTCAGCCAACATCTTTTCTCCGAAATCGCATGGTTGTTGTCCGGGTAAACCGCAGACAGAATATAGACAGAAATGTCCGGATACAAAGATATGATTTGTCTTACGGCGTCAACAACATTGCTGTACGGACGCAGGTTTTCGAAATAGCCCTTTCGGTATGTGTCTTTGGCTGTTTGGTCCTCACGCCACTCTGCAAGTACACCGTCCATGTCGATAAACAGATTCTTCTTTTCCATTGTGAAATCTCCTTTCAAAACGCAAAAAGAGCCATAACCTCGCCAAAAGCGAAGATATGACTCTTTGTTTTCATAAAACAAAAAATCCGCTAACCGAAAACGGATAGCAGATATAGATTATTTTATGATTATTTAATATGGTTTTATCATACCATAGCATTTACTTTTTGTCAAGAAGATGCGCAGAAAAAGAAAGCCAACACCGAATGATGTTGACTTTCCAAAGTTTTATACGTTATCGAACTCATCCCGCTCTCAAATCGTTTTCGTGCAGTTCATATTGCACACCTTTACGTCTGAGATTAGAACCTTCGACGATTTTAAATATTTCTATTCCATCCATAACTTTGTCAAAGAAGGCTGTAATATCTGCATATGACAGACGCACGGTAAGGTAGCAATCCTGTTCATATGATTTACCGTTATATCCCACACCCTCTTCCATAAGAAAAGCCCAACCTTTCTTAATGGTAATAGAATATGGATACTTAGATTTAACGCCATTAGACATTACGCTTTCTCTCTTTATTTCGAAAGAAACGACCTCTCCTTTTCCATCCTGTCGTTTGACAAACGAATGAGTTTTTATATTGCTGAACAAAACTCCTTCGAATTTAAGACCTCTCTCAATGTTTCTTGAAATTGTTTTAATGTTGTCAACGGACAGATTATATTCAAGTGAGTTACCGGTTTTTTCTCCCGAAGTTTTATTTTTGTTATAGTCGATTATCTCTATACCGATAAGGGATGTCAGTTTTCTTGACGTCCCGTCTGCAGCGGTATAAGTTTCATCTGTACCGGCAAATATCCTACGCCAGTTTTTTAAACTGGCAGGATGTAATTTGTCGTTTGCTCTTATTATTTTATTATTAAGCATAAGTTTAGCAAAGCACTTGTCTGTGTACATTACATCACTCATTGCGTTTCTCCTTTAAACAAGTTTTTTCTTTAGTTCTCTTGCGAGAATAGTATTTAATTTTACCGGGAACTTCTGTAAATCAGTAGCGTCAACCAACGAAGAGCCATAAATAAACGACAATTCTTTAAGGCAGCTTTTCTCTATACAGATAGGAACAATAATAATGCCATTGTTACGGTTTCTTTTGTTCATATCAGCGAGGTCAGCTATAAGCTCGTGCGTGCCGTAATTGCTATGGTTAGGCAATCCGTCTGACACAATAAAAAGAAGTTTGGTTTCTTCCGACCTTTTTGCGAGTTTGTTAGCTACATAGCGAATAGCGTATCCGTCTCTGTTACATCCTCCGCAGGAAATGGCGGCTAAACGTTCTTTGGCATTCGGATTTCTTTCGCCAAAGTCAATATAGTCATATATATTAACTGTGCTGGCACTTGTGCAGTGTCCTGTAACAGAACAAGGAATATTAAGGTTACGGCAAAAATCTTCAAGCATCATAGCAGCCACTGTTGCTTTATATATTTTTGTTCCGCACATAGACCCTGATTGGTCTATAAGAACGGACGCAGCCAAAAGCGGCTTGTTGTTGGGAAGTTTATTTTGCATAAACACTTTATTGCTGCCGTTACAAATAGCTCTTAAATCAATGTTCTTGCCGGAATAAAGGTTATGTTTAACAGAACCTTTTCTCCGCTCAAACAAATCCTTTTTGACCTTACGTTGAAGATTTTTTGATATTCTCAAGACATTTTCCTTTGCAACAATGTCGTTGTAAGTATCACGATTACCGCATCGTATATGATACACATTCGCGTCCACATATTTATGAAAATCAGTATTTCTGATTTCTCGAAGTTCAACAGAATCGGCGATTTTTTCGGCATAGTCGGGAGTATTGCTCACAATCTCATTAAGAGCCTGTGATATAAGTCCCGCCTCGTCTGAAAAAACATCACCAACGTTTGTTTTCTCGTTGTCAAATATGGCATCAGATACGGAATTAAGGTTGTTAAAGTATTCGTCTTCGTCGATTTGTCTGATTTCTCCGTTGCCTATTTCTGCGTTATAGTCTTTTCCATTGTCAATAACCTTTAATTCGACATTACCGGTATTGTCGGTATTATTCGACTTCTGGCCGTTGTCATCCGAATCGGAAGAACCGTCAAAATCGAAGAGGTCATCAAACAAGCTTCTTTGCTGATAATCCTTCTTACCGTTCGTACTGTCGTTTTTCTTATTTCCTTTGTCAGACTTGCTACTTCTCTCTGTCTCCCCTGTTTTACCGGTTTCATTAGTTTGGTTGTCGGTCCCTTTAGAATTATCAGCACCGTCAGAGCCGTCTTTATTCTCATCCGATTTATTACCGTCGGCGGACGTCAAATCTTTTTTGACATCTGAATTATCGTCGGATTCATTTGCCTGATTGGAATTTGATGACGATTTTGAGGACGAATCGGAATTAAAAGAATTAGGTGGAGCAGTCTGGCTTGAAGCCATACCGTCTTTTTGCTCTTGATTTTTCAAATTTTTAAGAGCATCGCCAATCATATTTGAAATATAATCAGCTATTTCTTGTTGCTTAATTGCCTCTTCAATTTCTGGCTTTATTTTCTCCCATAAAACAAACATTACTGAAAAAGCTCTACCCATACGGTCTGTGTACGAACAAAAGCCATTCATATTTGCCTCGTGGAGTTTTTTAACCTTTTCATATTCAGGCTGTTTATCATATATTTCTTTTGGTAAACAGTCACGAGCAATCATAATGCAACAATTGCCCCAATTAAAATCAGCTTTTTCAAGTTGCCTTTTTCTTAATTTATCAGCTGCATAATCAATAGAAGTCAAAATACTTCCCTTATACAGCTTTTTTAATTTATCTTCAATGTATGCATCCTCGAACACATTTGAAGTGAACAAAAAAATACTCTCAATAATCTGAGGATAGTCTTTAAAAATATCATTCATTTCCTTGAAGATATTTTCATCAAAATATGGAAAAAGATTGCAAGCAAAAAGTATCTTTTTTGCTTCTTCCCAAGATTCTAATGTTTTCTTGAGAACATCAAAATCGGTAAAAAGAACATGACCGCATTCGTGAGAATACAAGCCTTGTTCTATTCTTCTTTTTCCTTTAATATCTTCTTCCGTTGTAACCATCTCATGACCGAGATTGACTACGATTTTTCTGCCGTCTGTATATGCGACAGCTTCATCTTGAAGTGTCGGCGCATATACAGCTTTTTCAGGTCCATAACGTCCTGTAATAGCATTGATAACGTTTTGTCCCCTACGTATATTTTCCGCCGACAATAATATCTTCTCGGCAGGCAGTTCGTCTTTGTTTTCTTTGAGAATACGCTTAATAACTGCCTCTCTGTCTTTATTACGCTTTTTTATACTCATAAAAATTCTCCTTATCTGCGCACAAAGAGAAGAAAAGAGGCGAACCTCTTTTCTTTCTTATGCCGCAGGAATAATAGCCGAACATATTGCTCGAATGTCGTGATGATATTCGGAATCCAAAGTCGCCTTTGGAATAATACAATAGTCGGCAAGGTCTAACAGCGACTTTTTAATGCCAACCTCGTTATAAGCGAGATACATTTGAAGCCAGTCCTTTATACATCTGAAATCACATGAGCCATCCTCAAGGTTTTCCTCCTGAAGAAACTCGTTGATTTTTTGCATGCATTGAACAGCCAAATCAATAGCCTCTGTTGATTTACTTTCAGGCCAATTTAATTGCGTTTTAAGTCGGCTTATTGTTTCCTCCTTCGAAGGCAACTGAATTTCCGCAACAAACTGATTGCGTGAAATAAGTGACTGATTCATCGCATTGCAACCCTCATAGCTGACGTTCGTAGTAAACACTGCAATAAAGTTCGGATGCGGTGTTATCATACTGCCGTCGGGCAGCTGAACAAGCTCTGTTCCGTCGAATAAAGAGTTGAAAATCTGGTGTACCGCTGTTTCTTTAACAACGGAAGCCTCCTGAATTTCAATCACCCAACCATTCTTAATGGCTTTGGTGAGTTCTGTTTCGGTATATACAATCTTACCGTCTCCCTCACCTGTTACGCCGAGAGATATAGGTTTGCCGAGCAAATCATATTCATCGGTGTTTGCGGAACACGAGAATGTTGTAACGGGAAGCCCAAGCTTGTATCCCAAATACTGTACCATTTCTGTCTTACCTGTACCTGACGGGCCGTAGAGCATTGCTGCTCTGAGCGGAGAACCGAAGCTACATTTATTGGTCGCGTAAAACGCTGCTACCATATCGACGGCTATCTGTGTAGGAATGTAATTAACCATCCTTAACGCAGTATTTGCCATCATTTCCTGCTCTGTTTCATCAAACTTACGGGAACCGGTTATTGAGAAATCGGTCTCGTCCATTTTTTTCGCAATTTCCGCTTTTATTTCTACATCCGTTTTCGGACGGATAAAGGTAAAGTATTGCGCGTCCGGCTCTTGCAAGAAATAGCTTTGCATTGAAAGAATTGCCTTACAGTCATCAAAATCCGTGGTGTTTTGAGCATACTCTTTGGTAATCGTCTTTAAGTCATATGAATCGGAAAGTGAAGCTGCGAACATAACATTTCCATCTACATCCATAATTTTCTCAAAAAACGTCTCAACCAACCTAAAATACGCCTTAGTGACACTATCTTTATTAGTAGCGGTCTGGGCAATTTCATCTTTTGCTGCTGTAATAAAATCGGTAAGCAATGCCATTTTGTTGTCGGCTATTATAACACCGACTATTAGCGAAGCAAGCCACTCAAGACTATTCTCCGGTAATGCGTTACCACCTTTGTACGAACAAATCCGTACAAGGTTACCCGATGTACTATCTTTGTAGATTACAATAGCCGAATTGTCACCCTCAACATCAGACGTATATTCAACAACGGTAGTTTCCACTGTCGATGGAGCATTGCTTGCAATGTCAACTTGGAAAAAGCCATAAGACATAAGTTTAACCATTGCGGCGTGAATATAGTTCGGTATTTTTCCTCCTAAAGCATTCAGATAATACCCTGTGTTTTCGTTTTCGAGCGCCGATAGAAGAGATTTGTCTATGCCTATACGAGACAACGTACTATCAGGATATTCCAACGAAGAGTATCTGGCATTCATATTGTCCTTAAACTTTGTGTTCATAATAGTAGACTCCTTTTGTTTTTATGTTTTTTTAAAAAAAAAGAGCCGCAACATTGCGAAAGTGCAATGGTACGACTCTATTTTTTGACTTATAAACAAAAAAATCTGCCACCCAAGACGGATAGCAGATATAAGTTATTTTTTATGTTTATATTATGTTTTGATTATATCACCAAACACATCTATTGTCAAGAAAATGTGTGAAAAATAAAGAAAGCCAACACCTAATTGATGTTGACTTTCTAAGTTTTCGTTACATGGCTGTTCTGTGTTTTACAGCTTGATTATGTGTTTAATGTGTAATCTCAGTACCAACGATTCGCACAACTCTCAAGCTCAAACTCTTAGAACGGAAGACTGTCATCATCAAGGTCCGCTATTGAGCCTGTAACCGGAAGCGGCGTAAAGCCTTTGTCACTGGCAGGAGCTGTAGTTGCAGCAGGAATCGCAGCAGTCTGTTCAGTTCTTTTTACGGCACCCGGTACAAAAGCGACATTATCAACATTTACATTTGTAAAGGTTCTCTTACCGTTTTCGGTTTCTTTTGTTGTAACCGAAATATTGCCGATAACGGAAATCACATCTCCTTTATGGAAATGTTCGTTTACAAACTCGGCTGTTTTACCGGAAAATGCAACATTGATGAAATCAGTGTCGTAGTCACCGTTTGCATTTTTGAAACTTCTTTGAACAGCGATGCTGTTGGAAAGAAAACTTTTTCCGTTTGTGTTAGCTCTAAGCTCGTTGTTCTGTGTGAGTCTGCCTATAAGACTTACAAAATTAAGATTGTTCATAAAAAACAAATCTCCTTTCAAATATTTTAATAAAACATAAAAAAGCTGCTATCATTCGCCAGCACGAAAGATAACAGCAATATAATTCTTATTTTATGTATTTATTATGTCATAATGATACCATAGTATTTACTTCTTGTCAAGTAATTTCTTGGTTTTCCTTGTGTTCTTGTTTCTTTTTGTTGAGAGAGTCAAAAGAAAGCGGGCCATATGTAATCAGCGTAGCATTGCTAAAACCTGACATATCGTCAGGAGCATCATTGTTAAAGGCGGCTTTTTTAAACACAAGCTCATATTTTCCTCCGGAATATACTTTTGTTCCGTTTCTTTTGTTACCATCGTTTGCTATTTGAAGCGTTATTTCTCCGCTGACAATCTCCCCGTCAAGCGGTTTAAAAACACATTTGCGCGCGTAAGTAGCAGCACCAAGGTCATTAAAAGATGTTTTAACGCACTCAGTCTTTATACATATGCAATCATTGTTTTTGATTGCTTTGTAATACATAATCGACTGATAACCGAACAGCAACATAGCTGCTATGCCGACAGAACAAGCGAAAGCATTTTTCAGCACTATCGGTAATATTACGGCGAGTGCAAGTGCAATCCCAAAATACATCAAGCTTGATTTTAATTTTTTAATAAGCAAATCCAAAATAAATCCCTCTTTTCTTTCTATTACTTTCTTACAAACGTTTGAACATTATCTCCCGTCGCTGAAGCAACCTTCATCTTGTATGAATTTGAATCTTGTACCCAGAACGTATACATAAGCCCGTCAAATGTAGCTCCATCCGCTTCTTCCTCGGAAGAGTTTGAAGCGTCAAACGGTATTTCCTGTCCGGTCGCAGAATTAACAATCTTATCGTATTTTAATTCTATATAGTATAAATTCTCTTTTACAAAAGAATTGCCGTCAATGCCCATATACTTAAACAAAGCGTTCATATCATTGAATTTGAACTTCAAAAACGAATCGGTATATTTTTCTCTAACATTCACCTTGCCGGAATACTCCATAAAATCGTATTTACCGGCATCGTTTTCATAAGGAACATAAATACTGAATGTTTCGTCATTTCCGAATTTATAAACAATTCCCGTGTCATCACTTACCCATGTGCCGACCAGAGGAACGACTTTCTGTTGAGAAACCTTTTCAAAGCCTGCACCGACATCCGACCTTTTATACAAGCCGTCTTGGTTAACCACAAACTCATTACCATAGGCATCGGTAGACACCTCGGTCTCCCCTGCTTTAGCCGTAGGCATACTGACATCCGACTCCGATGTCTGATATTGTGTCTTATAATCAGGGTCTTCAAACTTATCACTAAACACAAGTCCCAATATCGCCGTGACTCCTATTACAGCTGTAAGTACACAAACCAGAACAGGTTGTTTTCCGTTTTTGTGGTTGTTGTTTGGACCGTTGTTTAAGCTTTGTTTTTTACTTTTCTGTTTCAAGATAGCACCTCCGTTTAGAAGTAATAATTATTAAAGTCGAGTTTGCTCACGTCTCCGTTAACATCATACACACAAGGAACATTATTATCGTCATACAATATAATAACGTTAAACGAGTCTTTTTTTGCATGAATGTTAGAGTTAAAGTAACAAGTTACCGTTTGCCCGTCTTTAACAAACTCGTGTTTGTCGTATTGTAGTTGAACGTAAATCATTCTGTTTTTATCGACCTGTTTTGGGTCTATTCCTATCTTCTTTAACCGACGGTTACTTACCGGTATATCTTCTCCGGTTTTTACATCTCTTATATTGCCTGAAAACGCTGCGTCTCCGGCTTTGTTTGTTAGCAAATATTTGTTGTCTTCGGAAATAGACAGATAGGCATTGTCAAGTTCAAAAGAACCATAAACAGTTGGTTTTATAGCTTCGGTTGCAGCATATGTCTCAAGTTCTTTCGGTTCTTCCGATGTTTCGACAACTGTTGTTTCCACAGCTGTTGCTTCCGACGAAGGCTCTTCGGGGGTTTCTTCTGCTGTTTCAACGGTTGTCGTTTCCGATGTTTCGACAACGGTTGTCTCTGTTGTCTCTGTTGTTTCTGATGCGGTATAAGAAGAACCGAATTTGTTTCCGCCGGTTTTGTCTAATATGTTTTGGCTGAAAACTATAATTATGACAGCAACGGCAAGCAATGTTGCAAGCAGTATTATTGACTTTTTGTCAAGATTTTTCATCAAGTGCTGTCACCTCCCTCAAGTTAATTGCAGAAATTGCTCACGGTATTGTACATCTCCGGGCATAAGCTCTTAATGTCAACTTTTTCTCCGGTAATACAACCGGTGTAGTACGCATCAAAAACCATTGCAAAAGCTTCCATGTTTTTGTTGTCGTCACTCAAACTTGACATTCCGGGATAATAACTGTATAACCGGCTCATTTCCGCGCTGCTTACATTTCGCCATTCATCGTGGCGCGTGTAGCAGTCTCTGAGTGTAAATCCCGTATTTGATGCATCGGCATAATGTCCGAATTCGTGATATACAGAAGAACGAAGCATCGAATTTGATGAGATGTTTGAGTTAATATAAATAGTGTTCTCGGCGTACACCGACATTCCTCTGCAGTTTTTCCCGTATCCGGGGATAGAGTCTACTACTTTGATATACTTAACATTCCACGTAAAGAAATTATTTGGCAAGCCTTCGATGATTGACATAAGATACGACACTTTTTCATTGCTCATTTTGCTCCCGGACGCTGTTACATAGATGTTTCTTATTTGTTTTTCTCTCAGTCCTGTTGCCTTTGGCTGTTTGGTTGCAGCGGTTGGTTGCGGTTTTGACTTAGGCGTTTTAACTATGACATCACCTGAGGCTGTCCTTAATTTCTTTGCGGTTGTAGCAACTGCTGTTGTTTTGTTTTCAGTTACTTCGATTTCGGTTATTGTTTCGGCATCTAAGGCTGTTATGCCTTCTTCGGTTGCATAAGACGTGTTGTCCGTACCGGGCGACACGTTATTGTTGCGAAGCCGTTGAAGGTTATCCGAAGCACTGAAACTTACAACTGAGCACAATGCCGCGAGTACAATAAAAATTGCTGCAGCATTTACAAATTTGTTCTTTTTGTTATCGCCCAATTTTTGGCGTCTTTTAAGGTTTAACTTTTTTCTCACAATTTTTCTCTTTTCTTTCGTTTTTATTTGCATTTATATATGAGAAAAAAACTGTGATTTTTGCCCTTATTGGGTTTACAGGAAACTATTTTGTTTCCTCGCTCTTTTGGGTTCGAGATTGAACCTCAGATATTTTTTCAACAGTGTATTTGGGGAATTGGCTGTCTTCCGGATATGTTACAGATATTTTTATTCGGCAAGGCCTCCATTTGCCATTCTTATCTTTTTTCTTGCTTGCAAAGGTTATAAATCCGTTTCTTGCGAAAGCAGACACAACGCTTTTAGTAACTTTAACACCCCACTTCAATAAAAACTTATCATCTTCGCCGAAGCGGAATTTGCATCCCCAGTCGCCTTGTCCGTTTGGTTTTCGGTTTTCACAGTAGTAGATTTTGCTTTTTGGATTATACTTAACTTTTCCGCCGCACAACGGACATATGGCTATCTGGTTGCTGTCGTCAACATACAAAGTAACATGAGCGTTATTTGCTATTATATTTTCAAGCTCGTTTTTTACGTTCTCAACATTTTGCTCAAGCGTTAAAGATTTATTTCCGACAGCAATTATGTCCTTGTTCATTTGAATATTGCGCTCTTTATATAGGTTAATTTGAAGCGAATCAAGCAACTTGATAAGAGTTTTGCCACGTTCTCCTATCATAAAGCTCTTCTTGGACGCGATAATATACTTATCCTGAATGGCATTGTTAAGTATTGTGTTTATAGTTGCTTGTGTTCCTATCGACACTCCTTCTTTTAAAAGCTTGTAATAAACCGCATCGTCATTCGGATTTGCTTTCTTCAGTTCTTTTTCATATGGGTTGGAAAGATAATGCAACAATTCCGTAAGGCTAACAGGTTTTGGCGGTTTTGTTTCTCGCTCTACGACTTCAAACTCCGTATCAAGCACCTGTCCGATAACAAATTCGGGTAATTTTTCAAGGATATTTCTCTTTTCGTAAGGCAAAAAACCATAGTCAACGACTTCATTTCCGGTGAGTTTAAACATATATTCGCCACATTTAAGTGTGACGGTAGTTTCTTCCACAACAGGCTGCGTGTAGAAGTTTGAAATAAATCTGGAAAGAATCAACTTATATCCATCTTTACAAGCTTGGCCTAAATCATCAAGCTCCTCTTTGGTCGGAAGCTTAATAGTCAGCGTCAAGGCCGTGTGTCCTTCCTTTGACACTTTATCGTCATCAAAGATAGTTTTCGTATCTTTGAAGTTGAGATTTATATTATAAGCAGCACTGACGAGGTTGATTATATCTTTAACATTATCCTTTTCTTTAGTGCTGAGGTATTGTGTGTCGGTTCTCGGAAACGTGATAAAACCGGCCTCGTAAAGTGTTTGCGCAACTACAGTGCTTTCGTCAATCGAATAGCCGTAAATTTTGTTCATTTCACACCTAAAGTCAGTTTGACTCATAAACTTTTTCGGCTTTATTTTAAATTTAGCTTTTTCAATATTCTCAACGGTCATAGGCTGTTTTTCAAGCTTGCTTTTCAGCTTTTCGCACTCTTCTTTTTCCGTTTCGGGAAAGGATATTTTAGGTATGCTCGAAGAAATTGTTCTTGAAAAATCGCCGTCGGACACAATAGCGTTAATGCCTATTGTCTTAGTAGACGAAAAGTTCTCTATAGCTTCGTTTCTGTCATACACATATTTAACTATAGGCACAATAACTCGACCGACGCGCCATAATGTTCCCGTGTCAGCCTTCATTGTTATGTATCTTGTAAGATTTATACCGAGAAGCCAGTCCGTCTGTTGTCTTGCCAATGCCTCCTGATACATATAGAAATAATCTCTGTCGTCTTTTAAATTCGTATAAAAAGCAGATGCTATGACGGACGGCACAAGACTATTCGTAAACAGTCTTTTCACGGGCTTTGTGCAGTTTGCTTCTTCCAACACTTCCCGCACAAGAAGCTCGCCTTCATTATCAGGGTCTCCGTAATGAACAATGGAATCCACATCATCACGGTTCACCAGTTTCTTAATAACTTTGAACTGCTTTTCGCAAAACCCACTCTTATCATTCTTTGATGTCAGTTTCCTTTTGAACTTGTCCGGAACAAACGGTAAAGACGTATTGCTCCACGATTTTTGTTCTTTAGACAGTTTAGCGTTTTCACCGTAAACGTAATCTTCTACATCATACAACGACATCAGATGTCCTCTTGTATACGCTATTATTACGTTGTCATTCTCGTAATATCCGACTTGAGCGGCTCCGATAGCCGATGTACCGCAACGCACAAAACTGATATTGGGTTGGCTTGGAGACAGCCCTTCTCGCAACAACTTAGCAGTTTTCGGTTTCTCTGCTATTACCAATATTTTACCCACGCAGACCGCCTCCTAACACGCAATTTGGAGCTTTTCGTGGACTTGGCTTAAATCTTTGCCAAGGCGTTCAAACGTCATTAAAAGCCACTTGAGGCCCTTCCTGTATGACAATTCCGGGTCTTCGGCGGTCAAGATGATACAAGCAAACGTGTGTCCGCCTACCGTAACACTGAAATTCCATGCGGGCTGTTCGTCCTGCACGAAAAGATTAAGGTTAAGATAGACTATTTTAATTCCGACCGCACAACAACAATCTGTTTCTTCAACAACATCTGCTTCGTAATGCCAACCGACGACAGACGTCTTGACGATAGACGGTTTTATAACTTCATAGGTCGGTATTTTAATTTTTTTAGTGTTTGTGTTTCCCATTTTTTACACCTCCTTAAACGCAATATTAGGAAACTTCTGATGTATTATTGTCTCTTTTATTTTGTAAGCGGGCGTTTTCTTCCCTTTGTCTTCTCTGATTTCATAAGTTCCGTCGTTATGAAATACGACAATATCCGGTCGATACGTAACTGCAGGTTCTTTTTTGCTATCTCCGCCCTCAACCAGTACCAACACGCCTTGCCACAAAAATCCGGCGATTTCTCCTGCCATAAGCAAACGCTTTTGGTCCAAATAGTCATCCAGCTCTTTTTGTGACTGAAAATAAAGTCCGTCATACCAAAGAGTTGTGTTTTTATATTTGTTTGTCGATTTTGAATTTTGCCGTTCGAGATATGCCTTATACTCTTCGACCGACATGTGTGTTTGTTTTTGATTTGCCATAAACAAATGTCCTTTCATATTTTTACCTACCTATATATGAAAGGGAATATAGGAAATTTGCCCTTTTCGCAAAAAAAGAAAAGCAGACTGATTAAGCCTGCTTTTCTTGCGTTAGCCTATTACGCCGGTAATCGCTGCAGCGGTAGTTTCAACAACTTTTCCCGACAAGGTGTCGATAATGGAACGGCACAAGTCAAAGAAATATGCAACGCCGAGATTGATGAGATTGACTATGTAACCCCACAAATCCGCAGCAGTAATTCCGCAAGCCAAAGCCACAACGGCGATGAGAATGATAATTCCCCACTTTTTCATAAAAAAGACCTCCTGTTTAATTTTTCGCGAAAACAAAAAAAGCTGCCACCTGTGAAGGTAACAGCTTATGTTTTTTGTTATATTTTACTTTTCTTATGGCAAAAGTATACCATAGTATTTATTTCTTGTCAACCCCCGCATTCATATCAAATCCGGAAAGAAACCCATTTACTTCTTCCTCGGATACAACATAATCATCCCTAAGCTTTTCCTTTTCAGCCTCCGGAATATTGTCTATGTTATAATCCGGTTCGTTATCAACGACGCTTTCTGCCATAGCAAGCAAATTGAGGTCGAGGTCAAGATTAGCATTATTATCGTTTTCTGCAGATGCAGTCCCGTTCTTTTTCTTTGCCATGGTATCACCACCTTCCTAAATTTTGTCAATGCCGGTTTTGTCGGCAACAAGGAAAACTACGGACGTAACATCTTTCTGGTTAAAGAAGTGGTCATCAAGATACCGCGAATCATACGAGTTATTTCGGTTGTCACCCATTAAGAACAGTTGACCCTCCGGTACATAAAAAGGACCAAAGTTCCCGTTAGGCACATAGTCTGCCGGAAGATACGGTTCATCAAGAGGTGTTGGACTGTCGTTTATATATATTTTGCCATCCTTTATCTCAACCTTTTCTCCGCCAAGAGCAATTACTCTTTTACACAAGGGCAATTCGGGATTAACGGACGTTTGCAACGCCTGTGAGTCACTCATCTTGATGCAAACGACGTCAAATCTATTTATCTCATGACCGTTTGTCCGTATGCCGGTTACAATACTCGGAGGACTTATAGTCGGCGCCATAGAACCCGTTGGTATCACAGCCACCTCGATAGTAGCAATTAAAGCAGACACCACGGCAAGCGCGACAATGAGGCCTATGCACTTCCTTATCGCCAGTTTTCTCTTTTCCTCAACAGACAAAACCTTTTTTTCTTTTTTCTTTTTTCTATTTTTAAGCTTATCACTCACTTTTTATACCTCCTTTTCCTCTTTTCTGTTTGTTTGCTGTACTTGTTACAACTACGCACAACTATGTTTGCCGTCTTCTCATCGCAACCAGACAGTATTTCCGCAAATTTCTTTACGTCCTCTTTTGCACAGTCCGGATACAGTCCTTTCAATGCGGTTGCGGCAGAAGTTACATCCAGCCGTTTCAATAAGCTACACCCCCACATCCAAGTAAAACGGGCACTGAGTTTCCTCGTTATATTTTACATCAGAAATAGGTGTTGGGACAATAGAACTTTCTTCTTTTTGCAATCTTTCTCTAATTTTTCAAGTAGTTCTGTCTACCAAAGCGTCTATTCTGTTTCCGGATATGACAATACCGGGAAAGTCAGGCACAGTAACAATATACTTGATTCTGTCACCGGTTGTTTTCATCAGCAATGCAACAAATTTTCTTTTTTCTTCCATGAATTTAACCTCTCTTCCTTTTGGTTTGTTTTTAATTTATCTGCCTCACCTATATATGAAATATTTTTTTGTGTATTTGCCCTTTTTCGCAAAAAAAGAAAGCCAACATCAAAAGATGCTGACTTTCTAAGGTTTCATTATAAATTGTGAAGTTTTAGAACCCGTTATAGTATGCTCTTGTGATAACATACGACGGCTCATAGTACGCACTTGAATTGTAGTTGTCGATTGTCTCACAAACAGAACTGTTATAGACGCGAACAATAGCTTGTGCGTAATCTTCTCCTTTTTGGAGTGTATTGAGTATCAGTCTTTTATAAACCTTGCCCATTTGTGTTTCACTCGGAATTGAAATGACTAAAGAGCGGTTAACATTCGTTATATCGAAATTACCATATCGTAATGAATAATCCCTTATCCAATCTGCAGCAACCTTATCAGGGTTTTCGCAATGCAATACGCTTGCGACGCTCAAAAGTTTTCTGAGTTCGGTAACTCCGAACGTGTTTACGACATATGCATTTCTTTGATGGATTTTACGAGCCACACGCTCTATCATAAAGCACACAAAATACAAGTCGTTTTCCGAGACTTCTTCATCGGGGAAAAACACATTCTTCATTCTACCGTAAAGCTCCTTTCAAACGAGATAGTATGCAAAGCCTCTTCTGTACAAAACACAATTTGGTGCGTAGGATGTCTGAACCGAGCTAATTCCCAAAACGCCTCTCTGGTGATATTCCCGTCCACAAAATCTTCGATATAATCCCATATTGTGTCGTCTGCCATAGGACCTTCTACAATATCGTAGTTGTGAGTAAGCCCCCTGCGGCAACGAACGATAAAATCCAACCATTCATCGGTCATAGTATCGAATTTTTTGATTTTTAGTTTCGGTTGCTCGTTATATTCATACGCACTTACAACATGGTCGCCTCTTTTGGAAAGGGCCCATCTTTGAGCTTGTCTCTTTATTTCGGTGCAATAGAATCCATATCCAAAGTCCTTATAAAATCCGTTTGATAATATTTTCGGACTTTCAACACGAACATTGCTTCCGTGATAAACTATCATCCTTGCCACCTCGCAAACATTATACTGCTTTTTTCTCTAAATGTCTATCGTTTGTTGTCTTCCTCATTTTTTCGGCAAAGCGATTGTTTTTTATTTTTTCAGCAAGCTCTTCGGAGGAACGACGAAAACATATTGCAGAGACATCTTCCTTGTTCTTGCAATCGCTACCGCATCCGAGATACTGTAGACCGGCAAAGAAACGTTTGCACAATTTCTGATATGACAAATCGTTAGTGCTGGTTTCATACATGTTATAATCTCCGAACCAAGTCGTATATCTCTTTTCATCGTCAATCTCAAACGCTACCTCAAAAGCAGCGATAATTTTCAGTGCGTCATACCCGTACTTGTCGATGAATTTCTTTTCATCTGTATTCGTATTCATGAAATTTTTCCCTTCCTTATCCTTACTTCCTTATGCTGCAACAGCTTCAATATTCCATAATGTATGGGCAAACTCGGTATCGCCATCGCAGTCGATTTCAGTGATGATGCCGTCTTGAGCATACAATTCACCGCAGTTCGTTCCGATTTCTTCATCAGCATAAAACCATTCTATGTTTGAATTTGGAAAGGCCTTTGCGAGAGTAAAGAATATGTTACGAGCTATACTGTCATTCGTGAAAAAGCTGTAAACAAGCTCATCGTCGGCTTTTCTTACCTTTTCCACAGCATAACATTCATACGGCGTACCCCAATTATTCTCTCGCCATTCATGCCAATCAGAGGCTCCGTATCGTGTTACATTTTCGGCTATCTTCTCTCCGAAAGCAATAAAGTCGGCTGTTGTTTTAGGCATAACGTCGCAAACGCCGCCGGAAAACATATACGATATTGTATCGCTTTTTTCTTCAGAGTATTGAAGCGTTTGTATACACGGACGATTTAGAGCATTTGCGATTTCTTCCTTTGTCTTTTCCCATTTTATGGTTTTAGAAAATGAAAGAGGTTTGTTGTTATTGCCGATAAGCAATTGTTTTTGTGATTTGGTTAAGTCAGGTGTTTCTTTGATATAAAGATTTCCCTCCCCGGTTTGACGCCAAATGTAAAACGACGTAGCTAAACCGGCCATTATTCCGATATTGAAATTTAAGGTTTGCGGCATCGGAATCACCTTGTTAAATGAAAACTCTTTATTTTCTGTTGACACAAAATCTTCAAAGTCTTTCAAGCTTTCTCCTGAAACGTAAACTTTGTTAACATAACATTCCGACATTTGAAATTTACTCTCCTTTGTAATTTAGTTTGTAAGCGTTTTGAATTTGAGTTGCAAGCTTAGTGAGCTGGTCTTTTTTCCATTGAGAGTCATCCAACAACGCCCTTATGGAACTTGGTACGCCATGCTTTCCTCTTATATTGATGTATACCCTTGATTCTGTTTTCTGCGGTTGCCGATACCGCAAGACGGCTCTAACAAGTTGCCTTAGCAATATCAAGGGAAGATTTCAGATACGGACTGTCGATAATCTCAACGCCCTGCGGTTGAGGGTCAAGCTGAGAGATAAAGTCCTGCGAAATAGTCGTTCCGTCCCTGTCCTTATACAGAACAATTTTCATCGGAACGCCGTAGTAATTTTCTTCCTTAATGTCCTTTTCAAGCTGATAGGGACTTGTGTATTCGATACTCTCACGAACACGCCCGTCCGTATGAAGATAATCAATTCTGCCGATAGGCTTTGACTGTACCGGGGCTTTTTCTTTTTGATGCTTGAAATAAAAACCTTTATCTTCAATTATTTTTTCAAGTTCATCGTAACGCATAAATCATCTTTTCTCCTTTCTAAGAAATCTTCTCTGCTTGGAATCATTTTGTTTTATCCTCTGATTTGTATTTTTCTGCAACCATTTTTGCATATGTAAAACAGTGTGATAAGAATTTATACAATACGGTAAGGTCGTTTGCCGAAAAGCACGAAAAATATATCGCATCCTCGTCGTTATACAACTCGCCTTGATACCTTTTCCATATCTCTTCATAAGCAAAACTCTTTCGCAAATATGCTAATTGTTCGCTTGCGTCTGTAGGGTCTGGATATTCTTTGTCAAAATTAAAAGGGCTATAATTTTCGTTATAGATTTCCTTAATCTCGTCAACATCTTTTGTTATCCATTTTCCGTATATTTCTTCAAATTCTTTTACTCCGTGCCAATGTGAAGCCTCATAATCTTGGTCGCCAGAATTTTGAAATTCAATTGACGCATCAAATAAGTCCTTTACGGCATTTGGCACTCCGAAGACTCCAAGAAGATGATATTCATTATCATAAAAACATCTGAAGGTAAATAGATTACACACCCAATTATTTGAGGTATTAAAAACATCAGTTTCTTCTTTTATGACTAAATCCAAATACTTCTCTGGTAAATCAAAAAGATGTTTCTTTACGAAAGGACAATAAACGTAATTTTCCTTTGCAATTTCCGAAAAATCAAAAACCAGTCGTTTTTTCAAGCTGCGAAGGAAAGGAATTATATCCTTCTCTTCCATTTTCTTAAAATTGATTTCGCACCAATAACTCATTTCACTTTCTCCTTTTCTTAGTTTTTTGACGGAATGTGAGCCAAACTCACTTCCGCAGGTCGCTCTACACAATCTCCGTTTACGCAATGGTAATCACCCGAATAAGCACAACCTTCACAGTCGTTGGTACTGTCGCCACCCAAAGGGCATTCGTTGACTTCTCGGCAAGTTTCTTTTGACGGAGACGGAATATGAGCCAAACTCACTTCCGCAGGCGTTGTCGCCTTTGTTATTCTTTCATTGTAATTTTCTTGCTTTTGTGCTTTCTTACAGTCGTCACAAAAGCTGTACTTTGCGCCGGAACACAAAGTATGGTCTATATAGCAATCTATTCTTGCCATATGTTTTCACTCTCCCTTCTGAAAATAAAAAAAGAGCCGCAACATTGCAAAAATGCAACGGTACGACTCTATATTTTTTGACTTATAAATAAAAAAATTTGCCACCTCAAAAGAGATAGCAGATATGAATTATGTTATATAATTTATTATGTTAATATTTTACAATAAAAAATGATGATTGTCAACAGGGAAAACTTTCATGCTGCAAACATACCATCTTTCTCCACGTCTTCTACATTCGCTATTTTCAGTTCGTTTTTCAAACGCTTTACCGCTTTATGGAAGTATTCTTCTGACAGCTCACATCCGATAAAATTACGATTTTCGTTTATCGAAGCAACAGCCGTTGTTCCAGAACCAAAGAAGCAATCCAAAACCAAGTCGCCTTCGTTTGAATGTTTCCTTATCAATTCTGAAATAAGTCCTATCGGCTTTTGCGTCGGGTGAAATCTTCCTTTCTCATGGCAAATAGGAAAACGATATATTCCGTTATCGTATTCCGAATTGAAAGTCGGCTTATTTTTCTTGACCGCAGAAATCATTATTTCCCTGCAATTTGTGAGATAGTTAATTTTACTGTTTATTGGTACAGGATTTGTCTTTATCCATTCCAAAAACCGAATTTGCTCAAAGCCTGCGGTTTTAAGGTAATTTTCAATAATCGTGATTTTCCATAAGTCGTAAAATGAAATCAGCGTACCTCCGTTTCTAAGTACACGATAACATTCTTGCAGAACAAATTGAAAATCTTGAAAACCCTTATCCCATTCTCCGAATTCCATTGAAATCCGAAATCTATCGGTATCTTTTCCTTTTGGACTTCCGCTTTGGAAATTTGTATTCCTTGAAATCAAGTACGGCGGGTCAATTAGAATCAAATCAACCGTTTTACTTTCAATTTTAGGAAGAAAATCAAAGCAGTTTTCGTTATGTAATTCTATGCTGCACATAAGAAATCACCGCTTTTTTCTTTTAATTTTTCGTCACCGAAAACCAAGTCACAGCCCAAGAACAGCCTACCTGTTTCGATGCAACTGTCATAAACCGAAAATCCGCCTGCTGCGGGGTCTAAAACAATATCGTTTGGTTCTGTTGTTGCCGTAATCAGTCTTTTTTGCAATTCAACAGGTTTGCTGTGAGGATGCTTTTTAACAACTTTTTCAAGCCAAACATCAGGAATTCCGTGGTCGGTCCAACATCCTTTTGCTCTTACAGGACTTTTCTGTAAAACAATCAGATATTCCGAGCGTCGTCTTGACCTATACCCCATACCCATTTTACCTTTATCCCACACAATCATATCAACGATATTGTAATCGGTATTTTCAATCCATTTGTCTATACCCGTACACAAATGGAATTTATCCACCCATAAGAACAAGTGTCCGCTTTTTACGGAAACACGATTGAGTTCACGAACAAAACCAATAATTGTTTCTTCACTCATCTGAGGCAAATCACATCTTTGTTTTCCCCGTTGTTTTCCCTCGTTTCCGTAATTTAATTTATCTAAAACACCTCTGTACTGAGGGTCAAAAAAAGATGTCTTAATTGTATTATCAGGTATCATCAACAACAAGTCAAATCCATTAGCACAATATTTCACGTTTGTTCGAACTATCATATTTCTATCTTCCCCCCCCATTTCTATTTGCTCGTATATATATGAGCTAAAAAAGGAAACATTTGCCCTTTTTGCAAAAAAAGAAAGCCAACATCTTTCGATGATGACTTTCTAAGTTATTTTTATTCTTTACTTACTAATAGCCATAGTGAACAACATGAAGTTCATCCCACTCTGCCGGGTCGATACCTTTAAGCAGTCCGAGAAACGGCGGTATCCTGCGATATTTTTTCAAGGATACGGGAGCAACATTTTCAAGCCATTCAATAATAGTCTTTATGTTGCCTTCTTTCATGATTTCACCATACTTGTCCTCTTTGGTTGTCTCTTCGTCATTTTCGGCAAAAAGCTCAAAATCAATTTCTTTAGTAAAAAGTTCTTGCCAACCATTGTTGTACCCCATACAACCAAGGTATATGTCAGCAACAATATCGGCATACAAAACCTTACCGAAATTTTCGCTTTTTGGGTTTTTCTCTCGGAGAGCGTTTACAATCATTATTCTGCTTTCATAAGCCATTATTTTTCCCTCTCACTTAAATAAAACGTATTTCAACAGCAACTATTTTTCCTTCTGATTTTTCGACGTAGACATCGTATTCTCCGTCTCCGTATCCGCTGCTTGAAAAGAAGCCTGCGTCAGTTATGTAAAAATCGTTGTCTTTATCGCTGTTCCATTCAGACGCTTTGGCGTTATCATGCATCCAGTCACACAAGTCGGACCACTCGGAATCGGTATAATCCTTTTTCGGACTTACAAAGAAGCCCGCAAGACCGGCATCAACACCGATAGAATCAAACCATTCGAGCCTTTCGGGATTACTTTTTGAAAAGTCTGAATTGCAAAGAGCAATTTTTATAGCACTCACCCTGCGGCCAAATATTTCGTCATTTTGCTTTTCTATCTGACAGACATATTTGCCGGGAACAACTTCGACGTCATTTACACGACACCATACATCTCTGTCATAACAAGGGTCTGTTATATCTATCTTTCCATTGTCTATTGAAAGATAGCCTACATCTGTGAAGTTTCTTTTTTCCATAATAAATCTCCTTTTTCGTTTTATGCTGCATCATAAGAAAACATCGTTTTTTCGTTATTGCAAGTGACAATAGAATTATCACAATCAATGTATTTTTCGTTCTTCAGAATAAACACTTCCGCAAAGAAGGTTCTCGTTTTTTGACCGGACAACTTTATCAAATGCTCTACGTATTTCGGAACAATCTCTTTAGCTTTATCTATATTTGATATTCCGGATACTTTGTAATTCTTAACTCGTTTTCCCCATTTTCCGTTTTTGTTCAACGGCGTAACATGTAACTCAACAGAGTATTTTCCGTCACTCAAAAATAATCACTCCTTATTTAATATTTAAGCTTTCTTTCGCGGCTTTTCCACACTTCTTAGACTTAAACGATTCCATATGGCCTAAAATAAACGCCTTGCTAAAATCGTAAGCCTTTAAAAGCTGCTTTATGCAGCCTGTAGGCAATGTAAAGAAAAGGTCAATATGTTTTTCGCAAAAGAGCTCAAAATTAACTGTTGTGTCCTTTTCGTACATTTCTTGTAAAAGTTTTTCGATAAAGATTGCATTATACACATTTATTCTTCCTTTGTAATTGGCAAGCGGAGAATTTAGGTCCTTTGAAAAATACTCGTCGATAAACCAATCTGAAATATGTTGTCTTATATACCTTGAATCGTATTTAACAAAAGGCTGAACTTCTTCAAGAGGCTTCTTGCAAAGGCACAAATCATAAAATATATTTCGATTAGCGTTTCCGATGTATTCCCAATAAATGCGGCTTGCAAAACGACGTATAAAGTCAGGGTCAATATTGTGGTACATTGAAATGTTTAGCCAATTGAGCCTGCTGGGACGTTGTTTAATAAAATGAATCGGCAAGTTCTGCACACAAGACACTTTTTTTAAAATTTGACTACTTGGGTTTGTTATCCTGTCGTAGCAACGAAGGATATAATCGACAGGAAGTCTATTAAGTGTTGCTGCATCACTTAGTTTGAGGAACAATTCCGGATGAATCAGTTCGGTTTCGCGAGAAATCTTTGATAAAAGCGCATCACTAAGGTGATACTGAACCTTACAAGAAAAACCAACGCAAGGCACAGAAACAATATTTTCTAAAATTTTATAATTTATGTTACAAAAACGATAAGTAAAATCGTCACCCGCATCATTAAGTGTATTAGTAATTGAAGCCATAACTTCTGGGTAATTAAAATAACGATAACAATCATTATCGTAACAATTCAGATATGACATCCACCATTTTATATAAGATGACGAAGCAGGGTAGTATCCACTTCTATGTGGGTCAAAAGCCGTAATTATCTCCGGCGTCTCTTTGACAAGTTTATATAAATAGTTCTTGTCTATCGGATAATTTGCATATGCTACCTTAAAGAAATTAAGCAGTTCGTTTTCCTTTGTCATTTTCGTATTTCTCCTTTATTTTTTCAAAGCACAAATTAACCTGTCGTTGCTGAAAAACTCCCTCGAAGTCAATATGATAGTCACAAACATTGATGTCATCGGCGAAATCTTTAAAATAGTTTGATAATGCTAAGACTTCGTTTTTTACAACATAAGCTTGTTTCTCACAATCATAGTCATCAGAAAACATTGGTGTAATCTCGGTGTATTCACTAACGTCATCCAACATTTCTTTGGGTCCGAGTGAAGATATAACAATACTGTTACTTGTAGTAGCCCACAAGCCTATCATATCATCATCCGGTCCATTGTAATCTCCGCCACCTAAGCCGTTTCCTATTGCAACAAGCAACGAATAAGCGTCAAGCTTTTCGAATGATATTGCTTTGTTTTTCGTATCTTTCCAAACATTTGACGGAGGGATTTTAAACGAATCCACCCATTCTCTTCTTGCGGCATTATACAAATAGCGAAAATCCGACAGTGGAAGGTGTTCTCCGTCCGTTCCAAGCGGTTCAAATATATGCTCAGTCCATTTATAGTCTGTTGAGCTGTTTCCCATTTCAACATTCTTGGATATGTAACGAAGCTTATTTTTGTCGTAATACTCTTCAAAACTCATTTCCTTATACTCTTTGCTGTCATATAAGTTGCTCGGAACTTTCAAGATTTCTTGCAACATCTTTGAATAATGCTCTTCGGAGTCTGCATAATCACCAAGCTGTATTACTCTGTCATTTTTCCACTCAGTTTTTACTAATTGAAGTAAAGCGAGGACATCGTTATTGCCCATCCAACTGTGTTCGGTAAGCTTTAAGCAGTTCGGTGAAAGGCAAACCTTTTTGTCTAAATTAAAATATTTGTAATATTGTCCCATAATTAAATCTCCTTATCTTTTATTTGCTATGTTTGTTGTTAAAAGGCACGTCCGACAGTCCAACTTGTTTTTGTTGAAAGGTCAGTAAGGGCAACACAACAACCACCATATATGCCGTAACAATAATATATTTCGGCAATATTCTTTCTAATGACAAATCCGTCATTATCCACTTCTTCTACGTATATCGTATGCTTGTTATTATTTCCGATACCGTTAGCGTGATAGACTTCAGAATATTTCATACCACCGCTTTCGACGGCACTACGAAACTGTTTTAAAAGGTCTACCGCCCTTTTATCCGAATATTTATACGAACGAAAGACGTCCTCTTTGTGTACGATATACTTGACAAAGTGTTCCTTTATCTCTTCGAAATAATCGCTTTGTGTTTTTATTTGAGACAAAAGAAACTTTTGTCCCTCTTCATCCATGGAAAGCTCCGTAGCCGCATCCAATATATTCTGTGAATACCAACCCTCCGGGTTATCACATCCGGCAGTACGGTAAACCAATATATTGTTTTCGTTGTTCGGGTCTTTCTGCAAAATACCTTTTTTAATAAGCTTTGATAAAAGATTTATACACTGGCAAAAATTCAGCATAAATTGTTTTCCTCCTTAAAATAAAAAAAGAGCCGCAGCAGCACAGTTTGTACTGATACGACTCTTTGTTTTTTGTTTTGAAAATAAAAAATCTGCCACCTCAAAAGAGATAGCAGATATAAATTATTTATGATTTTATTTTATAATAGTATGTTACCATAGATTTTCTCTTTTGTCAAGCATTGCAAGGATTTACATTATCATGCATTATACCTTGTGCAAGGACTATTGGCGTTCATTTACTTTTATTTGGAGCATACTTTTCTTTTGTGTTGTTCAAGCAACAATTCAAGTTTTTTAGGCTCTAAAACGCCCTCGGTGTCTAACTTATATGACAAGGTTCCGCCCTGTTTTTCTTCTTCTGCATCTCTCAAAACCCTTTGCATAAGCAACGCTTCGTTTTCAATTGGTTCGTGTTCGCAAAAAAAAGGGATAAATTCTTTGTAATTTTCAACTTCAGGGTTTTCTTCAGCGTATTCTTTAGGTGACTTTTCCGATATAATTATGCTGTCGGAAGTCGTAGCCCATAAGCCAACTGAATTTTCGTCCGGTCCGCAATAATCACCGCCACTTCTGCCGTTTCCAATCGCTATAAGCAACGAATACGCATCAAGTTTTAAAAAATATATTTCTGATTTATATTCTTCAACATAACTCGGAAGTATCTTAAAACTGTCAACATATTCTTTCCGCTTTGTGTTATACAAATAACGTAACTGGTCGCAAGAACATTTTTGACCTTTTTCGTTAAAAGGTATAGGCGTGCTTTCCGAATCGTGTTCTAACTTTAAGTCATACAAGTCAAAAAGCTCTTCTAAAGTATATTCTTTGAATTTTCCTCCTTCTTCAGCCTCGTCGCCCCAATACAAACGTTGGTCGTTTGTCATTCCTACTTCTTTTTTAATTTTTTCGATAAACTTCAAATGTTCTTTTCTCAACGCAGTTGAAGCAGGCCTTTCCTCAGCATAATCGCCAAGTTGAATAACTCTGTCGCCTTGCCATTCGGTTTTAACAAGCTGCTTTATCGGAACAACAACTTCGTTATTGCCAAGCCAACTATGCTCGCATAATTTAGAGCCACAATCTGCGTTGACAATAATTCTTTTATCAATGTTTATGTATTTGTAATACTGTCCCATATTTTTGCTCCTTTCAATTTAGCAGTGATATTCATAGCCGACAAGCCACTTAATCTCTGCTTTTTTCTTTTGTTTTATTTGCTCAGTTTCAATCTTACTGAGCAATTCGTCTTTCTTTTTGCTAAAGCTGTCAATTCTATTGAGTACGGTTGCCGACCTCAAATCAGAATAGCATAGAGGACAACTTTCTCCTCTTAACTTATCTTTGTTGAGTTTAGAACCGCACGACCGACAACCTATGTATGCGGCTTTTTGGTTTTTTACCGAATTTTGTTTGATATATTCGATTTTTTTCTTATTGTTTTCAGAAATCTTATTTCTCAATTCAATAATTTTCGCCGTAGGTTTAAGATTCGTGTAATCATAAAATTTTACGGCACATCCGGCATAAAACTTATCACTGCAATAATCGTCAATGAAATCTACGGCTTTTTCTTCCGTGTCAAAGATTTTATCGGTAGGAAAGCTTATGCATTCTGTTCCATATCCGTCTCCGCTGTTTCTTACTTTAGCTAAAACAGAATTTGTAATATCGGTTTTAGTAACCTTTCCGTTAAAAGTATCTTTTACACACTGATGCATATTTTTTCTCCTTTTCTTTTTACATACCTCAACCTTAGTGAGCTTCTTTATCGGCAGAATGTAACAACATTACCTTTTCATAAAGTTTTTCTCCCCAAAGGTTAAAGTATTTGTTTCTCATTTTTTCGTTGCCTTTCTTTTCCCAATAATAAGGTATCATGTGCCAACGGATAAGTTCAGAAACTTCTCGTTGTTCTTCTTCTGAGTATTTAGTATTAAAGAAAAATGAATTATACGCACCTACATTTTCGTGAGAATAATAGTGTGCAATTTCAGTTCTTTCTCCCTTATTATTTTCATAGGTTTTGCAGAAGGGCTTTCCACAGTCGTGAATCAATCCCGCTGTGTATAGAATATCTTTTCTTGTAAACCTATACCCCGTACTTTTACAATGATTACCCAAAGAGTAATCGTGATGTGGATTGTCTTGACTGTAATCTATATGTCTTTCTATAAACGCACTTGGTGTTCCGTAAAAACTACGATACGCTCTTTTCGGATAACATATCTTAATTTCATTCCAACCCTCAAAATAGGAAGGCGTGTCGAAGTGCCTGAACATATTTTCAATAACCTCAGTAGGAACATATCGCTCCCTTTTAGCGTTATTTCCCAAACACTTTTCAAAAGGTGTTGCTACAAAAATACAAACTTTCTTGCAGGAAATGTTGTTAAGTTCTTGCAAGAACGCCATTCTTCTCTTGTAACTGATATTACAAGCGTCGTATATCGCTGATTTACCTTCACGCAAATCTTCTTTTATACGGCTGTGAAGAGTGTTAAAAACAGTATTTCTGTCTCCCTGTATTCTTTCATCGCCATATAATTCTTTACGTATGTCATCTGACGAGTGAATACTTGCACCTGTTTTCTTTGCAAGTTTTCTTGTGTAGTAACTTTTTCCGCTTGCCGGAAGACCTACAAACATATATAAAACAGGTTTTTTCTTGTCCCTAATAAAAATTGATATTTTTGACATTTACATCGCTCCTTTCAGAAATAAAAAAAGAGCCGTAACAGTACAAACCTGTACCGATACGACTCTATATTTTTGTTTTTAAAATAAAAAAATCTGCCACCCTTTCGGATAGCAGATATAAATTATTTTTTATACTTATATTATACGATAAGTATATCACAATAGCAAAGTGCTGTCAAGATGCAGCTGTGTCTTCGAAACGCACCCCACCCGGCCTTTCCGAGACTGTTTCTGTCGGATTAGTTGTTTCTGAAGTTTTGATTGTTTTAGTTGTTTCGGTTGTTTTAGTTGTCTGCGTTGTCTTTTCTGCCTTCGTTGTATCAGGCTCTGTAGCTGTTGTAGTTATTCTTTTAGTCGTTGTTACTGTTGTTGTAGATTGTTTGTTATCAGTTACGGTATACAAATCGAAGAAGTCGGATGTTGACGGCGTGTATTCCGTCGGCACGTATATACCGCCGGAATATTTTTTTGTTGTGGGGTCAAGCCCTATAACACTATATCTCATTGTACCCGCGCTTACCTTATTATCGACTCTTTTGTCTGTAACAGCAAAATATATGCTCAAGACAACCGAAAACAAGACTATGACAACGCCCGCTGCAATTAAACTGCATTTGATAAATTCTTTTCGCTCGGTATGTTTGGTACTTTCTGTACCGCTTCCTTCTTCGATTTTACTGTATTCGTCCTCCCGATTATTGTTTAACATTTGATTATCCTCTTTTCTCTTTTGCATCTTACGCAGCGGAAATGCCTAACGCGCTTTTGGCGAGCGCATCAGCCATATCGTTGTATTTGTTGTTGGAATGGGCTTTGACTTTACAAAACTTAACGTCACAGTTGACCCTTGCGCCTTTAACATAATTTTTGTAAACGCGCGTATATACATTATTTGCTTTCCACTCGTCATCAGCCCACTTTCCGACACCTTCATAATCGTGATAAATAGTAACGCTCGGAATTTTCCGTTCTATACAATATTGTATAGCGACAACCGCGGCGCAAATCTCACCGGAAACGTTTCGCATTGCAGACATAGCAAGAACGGACATGCCGAAGAATGATTGTATATCTTTGGAATTTCCGGACGTTTTAGCGACGACCTTTCCGTCTTTTACCATGACAGCACCATAAGAAAATCTGTTTGTGCTACCGTCGTAACTGCCGTCAACATATGCCTTATATTCATTATCCGAATTACAACGTATTTCGTGAGAGTCTTTTAGAAGATGATTGTCGGCATCTTCTTTGGCATTGAAGCTTTCACACTCAACACTTCTGCCTTCTTGAAGATAATCTGCGGCACTTTTTTCGTCACCGAAACTTTTATATTCAGCGCCGCTATACCCGTGTACTTGTGCTTTGCAGTCTTCCCAACTATGATAAAGGCCCGGTTTTCTTCCCTTTCTCACTGCATATATTTTCCCCATAAGTACCCTCCTGTGGTTGGTCTATTGTTTTGGTCGGGGCGACAGGGTTCGAACCTGCGGTTTCTTGGACCCAAACCAAGCGCGATGCCAAACTTCGCTACACCCCGATATTTACTTACACTTATATATGAAAATTTTTTCTGTAAATTTGCCCTTTTTGCAAAAAAAAGAAAGCCGGTAAAAGCCGACTTTCTTTATAAGTTTTATAAAATATTTTTCCGTAAAACCACATACCTTTACGGTGTGCGGTAGTTCACTGAGTTATCTCGCCAAGCGGAACATCGGAATTAAGCTCGTTTTTGTCCGTGTCTGCGGTTTTGCATGAACAATCTTTTACCGCTAATTCACCTTTAATAACTCCGTTTTCTTTCTTTGAAGTTATCTTTTCCCTTGAATATTTAATTCCGGGAAGCGAAGCATCTTCACACTTTACAAGATAAAATGTTCCTAAGTCATCACGGTAAATATATTCGTAATTTGACTCATCCGGAATTATTATGTCGTAATCATCATCACTGGCATAATCATAAACGAGAGTGACTTCTTCAAGTCCGTTCGTTACTCTTGATAAAGCATCCTTATTTTTTGTGAGTGTTATCGAAAAGACAGTTGCAAATAAGAGAGCGCCGACAAAGAAAATTCCAAGTACCCAATCATCGTCTGTGACAATCTTAGCAATAATCATAGAAATTATTGTAATTACCGCAATAATAATAACCGGTAAATACATTTTGAACGTTATACTCATAGCTTTTCTCCTTTTACCTCTCATCTAAGTAACTTGCCTTCAAGTCTGATACCTGTAGCAATGTTACAAGCGGATATTTTTCCGCAGCCTTACTCATTGAATAAGAACCACCCTTTACAGCTTCATCAAAGCCGCCCATATGCCAACGAATAGCAGCGACTTCTTCCACGGATAATTGAAGTCCAAGTTGGAGGAGAATAATAGCTGATTTCTCTCCGTGTCCGTAAGGCAAGGTATCATCAACAGTGTAATAAGGTGCTTTTTCCCATACGCCCTCACTGTTTTTTACATTCCTATAATCTTTTTTATAATAATTCGCTTTGCATATATCGTGCAAAAGCGCAACAATAGCTATGGACTCAGAGGAATACTTTTCCCCGGTCTTCTTCTCATATATCCACGCCTCATTTCCAAGTTGTTTGTAGACGTTTATACTGTGCTGAAGAAGTCCTGTTTCTTCCGCAAGGTGAAATCTTGTAGATGCCGGGGCAGTAAAGAAATCACTGTCCTCAAGCCACGCCAAAACAGAGTCTGCTCCCTGTCTTTTGATATTGTCCTTGTAAATCTTAATAAATTCTTCTTTATAACTCATTTCAGCCATAATAAATAACCATCCTTGTTAAAAGTTTTCGTCGCACCACGGGCAAACGTAATCATATTGCGGCAAGTCGCTTAAATATAAACGTTTGCCACATTTAGGGCATCTCTCGTTTGTGAGAAGAGAGTTTCTGACATCGAACATTTTTTTCACATCTTGTATTGCGCTGTAACGATTGTCTTTTTCGTATACACAAGAAACTCCCGGTCGCAAATTGTTTACGAAAAGCGTAATTGCTTTGCACGTCTTTGCGATAGTTTCTATATCTACATCGGCAAGAATTTTTTGGCTTTTACAAAATTCTCCGAAGCATCAGTCGGATTGTCATATTCGTTTATCCCTGCCGCGTCCTCAATTGTCAACCTTACAAGGCTTGCATTACCTTCAGGCTCGTTCTCCGGAACTACAGTATCAAGACACTTCTTCGCGTTATCGTAGTGGAAAAAGAGCTTAGTATCCTCTAAGGTCCGGCAATCGTCGAATACGGCGTAAACCGATTGATTTACCATAATTCATATTTCCTCCCTATTTAGTCTATTGAAATCGGTTCGTATTTCGCGGCCTTAATCCCCTTATCCGTGCGGAAGAAATACTCAGGGCAATGGAAAAGCTTCTCGTATTTCTCCAACAAGTCATCCGGTAAACTGCAAAACTTATCCGAATCAAACGGCGCGTATGCTATTAAGAACGTGCCTGCTATTATATCAACCATATCAGGTGTTTTTTCACCCGAAGCATCGTTAGCATAAATTGCACGGTTCAGCTCTTCTCCGTTAATTTTACCGTCCTCGTTACAAATAATAGCAACGTCAGCGTCAAACGGCATATACTGTTCGATATACCCGTTTACAATCCTTTGCATTGTATGTAAATCGTTGTCGATATGGACGGTACGGGGGAATTTCCCCGGTTCTACCAAGAGAACTGTAATCTTATTGTTTTTCATAAAAATTCTCCTTTTCACACATTATGTTTTTTACGCTGCGGAAGCATCAGTGGGTGTAAAGCCGCAGACGTTTGCTTTTTTCTTAATCTCTTCTTGCGACATATCAAAGACTTTGCTGATAGCCTCTTCTTTTGAAGTGGCCTTAATCACAAGCGAACCGACACAGCTAACTGTAACCTCATACTTTTTTTCTCCGGGGATATAGCTGTATACGTACAGATATTCTCCGTCCCGAAGAGTAGGAATGAGTTTAGTTGCTGGTAACGAACTCTTTAAAAACGTCGGTCCCGCGGGTCTTCCAAAGCTCAAAAGTCTCTTGTTGATTTCCTTTTGCTGTGTTGCACCGTCGAAAAATTCGCTGTAAACACCGCCGACGTTTGTTTCAAAAGCATTTGTAAACATATCTTCAATTTTGTCGTTCTTATGTTTAATCAGCTCTTCGACAGGTATATATCCCCAAGTAAAGTAGCTTACAGCGGGACATCCGTTAATTGTGTCTCTACACGAAAGAAATTTTATCATTCGTTTTTGGCCCTTAAAAGTTTCAAGGGAAAACAGAAAGACACTTTCCTTTTTGTTGTTTTCAATAAAGTCTTGCATATCCTGCATAAAACAAAGACCTCCTTATTAACTGTCTTTAATATGCAATTTGAAAGGATGATATTGCAATCGCAAAACATCCAATTGCAAATATAACCTTGCTTTGCCAACGCCAATGTTTATAATTTTTTTCCTTCTCCTTTTTGCATTTTTTATTTTCCTTTTTGTCTGTTTCCATTTTCAAAACTCCTTTTTATAAAAAATATAAAAAAAGAGCCGCAACATTGCGAAAGTGCAACGATACGACTCTATTTTTTGACTTATAAACAAAAAAATCTGCCACCCCAAAAGAGATAGCAGATATATGTTATTTTTTATATTTTTATTATGTTTTAAGTATATCACCAAACACATCTATTGTCAAGAAAATGCACAAAAAAAGAAAGCCGACATCAAGAGATGCCGACTTTTCCAAATTATGATTATGTGATACAGATTATTATGCAGCAAGCCGCATTTCTTGTGGCGTAGACGGGTCTCTGTGGTAGCAGCACTCATAATATGCTATTTTTCTGAGGTCTGATTTAGGAATAATTATGTTTATCGGAGACTCGAAAAAAGTAAGATTTTGTACTATCTTAATACCGCCGTGGAGCTTTAGTTCTCTGCGTTTGTTATTACGAGAGAACAAAGCCTTGTCCGTAAAATCTTTAAGCGTTTTAGGTATATCTATATTTCTTTCAGCTAAGTATTTTCTTATTGTTTCTTTTTCGACAAACATTATGTCGAGGTAGAAAACATCTCTCAAGGTTTCTTCTGAAGCTCTGAGCCAAACAAGCATATAGTCCTGTGTGATAAGTGAAGATGAGGAAAACCAACCGGCATTGTTCGTGTTGTTTCGAGATGCCAACTCAAACGAAAATGTGTTCAGTGGTCTGTTCCAACAGCTTGTAGCGTATTTTTCATCGACGCTTACTGGTTTGCCGTTGCGAAATATAACAAGGTCCACTCCCTGCTTCTGCAACTCAACGTGTGTGTTGTTTCGTATAAAAGGTACTCCCGCCTCGTTCAATACGTCATCAACAAGGTTGTTTACTCTACAAGTTTTTTCGTAGTCTTTTTTTCTTCGAATTTTGTATTCCTCTTGACTGTCCTTAGTGAAATTAACTATATTGTTCGCCATTTTTACAACTCCCTTTTTAATATAAAAATATATAAAAAAAGAGCCATAATACCGCATCTTGCAATAGTATGACTCTTTGATTAACTTATTTAACACAAAAAAATCTGCCACCCGGAAAGGATAGCAGATATGCAACTATTTTATATTATTTATTATATTGGTATTATATCACTATCGTACAAAAATGTCAACATAAAAGCTGAAAAAATAGTGATAAAAAGAAAGCCAGCACCAAAAAAGCGATGCTGACTTTCTAAATTTAAGTTATACTGCTTTTTTTAAACACGCACGAGCCATCAGAACATCGTTAAAATCTTTATATTTTTTCGACATATTTACTCTATACTTAATTTCGGGAAATTTTGTATTAAGCATGTCTATCGTTACTTCAGTTGCCTTGCGTCCGGCATCATCATTATCCAACGACAATATAACGGTTTTTATATGAGATTGTTCTTCAAGTATGGTTGCAACGCACTCTGTTTTATTTGTGCCGATAAGCGATAGATAGTCATAGCATTTGAAATCAAGTCCCTTTTGGTCCAAGATTGTCATTATAGCCATGCTGTCGAGTATACCTTCAGTAACAATCAACGTGTCTCTATCGTTGTTGATGTAAAACCCATGTTCCCAGTCCGAGTTCGGAACCGTCATCGTTTTTCTCTTTCCTTTTGCGGGAAATATAGTACGCCTTTCGCAGAACGAGGGAACACAATCATTTTTGCCGGTCGGAAAGCCGACAAACACGCAGCAACTTTTAAAGCGTCCACGAGTGAATTTCTTCTCTCGCATAGACTGCTGATACAATCTACCTGAAGAAATCATATAATTAACCACAGAAGAAGAGATACATCTTATGTTCACAAGGTACTCTTCTATTGGTTTTGTATGAATCTCGCCGTTCAGATTAACCGCTATTTTGGGCAAGCGAAACTCTGTGTTTAAAGCATCGCTTTCAGTTGACAAATTGCGGCTGTTTCTGTAGTTCATCTGATTACAATTGGCACCAAAACGGTTATTTATTGCTTTAACAGCTTTTTGATAAGAAAGTCCGTTAAAATGCTGTAGCATAGCTATAGTGTCACCGTTAACGTGCTGACTGTTGTGATAAAAGAAATTTTTCTTGGTGTCAATTACCAGCGAGTCGTGTTCTTTTGAGGTGTAATAACGCCCGCGTTTAATGATAGTCAGTCCGGTCATGTTTGCGACATCAAGGATAGGGGCCGTTTTTGCAGCCTCCTTTTGTTTTTCCCATTCAAGGTCCGTCAAAAACGCACCCTCCTTTCTTTTTCGAATTTCTTTTTCGAAACTATTACTTAATGAGCTTGTTGTCTCTCAAGATTTTGCGAGCAGCAAGGTAAATAGCCTTATCCGTATCGTCTGCGGCGTAAATATACTTCAAACAAGTCTTCGCCCATTCAGCTATTTCCGGGTTGCCTTTATACTCGTTGGCTATCCAAGTAAGATTTTTATTTAAATCCGGTTGTTCTAACAATTCATACAAAGGAAGCTTAGGCCACGGCTTGAACGGATATGGTTTTTCGAGCATTTCCGCCACTTGCTGTTCAATCTTTACTCCTGCCGTTTTTGCTTTTTTAGCGTCTGACGGTTTATCAACTTCCTCCGTCATAGCTGAAAGCTTTTCCACAGGCGTCATAGGTGGCATTTGCATACTCATTGGCTGTGGTATAGGCCGTGGCTTAAAACCGTCAACAGGGTTGTCCTCGCTGTCGTCAAAAGGAGAACCAAAACCCGCATTACGCAACGCTCTGCCTATAGCTCTTGTTTCGGCACTTTCAATATCGTCTCCGCTGTATCCTTCAGCCGAATCAACAAGCCTGCTGCCGTACCCCGTGTAGGCACTTGTACCTACCATAACGGTAGCCTTCATTGTAATCATTCCTTGTTTTGTCAGCTCAGGAACGTATTCTGTGGCTATACCTACCGTAACGTAACCTTTTTCTTCGCAATACCTTGTGTACCATTCTATGCGCTCATTAACACACAGATAAGGCTTTTTTCCGTCTTCTGTGTCAAGCCAAACAGCTTTGTCATAAGGGTTATAGTTTTCAACAAGCCTACAGCTGTTAAACAGCCCGTTGTTTTTTTCTTTCTCCATTTCAATTACCTCTTTTACCTTTCCTTGTATTATAAAATTTTTGCTTTGCCTGTTCTATGTTATTTTGGGGGGTTATTGCTGCCAACAGCAATATCTTTAGAAACAATACTTTGCTTATATGTTGTCGTTTGCAGGCTTCACGGATTTTTAAGCAATCTTTCTTTACCTTTTGCTCAAAATCTATGAACGTTTCTTCTTTTGCAAACCCGATTACGAGGAAGACAATAAAAGCAAGCTCTGCAGCAGTACGTATTATTCCTGCGCCCATTAAACATTATCTCCTTTCAAAATAAATTTTTATATAAAAAAAAGAGTCATAACCTCGCCGGAAACGAAGATACGACTCTATTTTTTAACTTATAAACAAAAAATCTGCCACCTCAAAGAGATAGCAGATATAAGTTATTTTTTATGTTTATATTATGTTTTGATTATATCACCAAACACATCTATTGTCAAGAAAATGTGTGAAAGAAAGAAACTTTGCAATGAATTACAAACGCTTTTTCATCACACCGATATAATACGGAAACAGTTTTATATTATCTTCGAGTTCACAACTGTTTCTGAACTCATATTCTTTTATAGAATCTTTTATTTTCTCAAATTCAGCTTTTCCGGGTTCGTTAATAAAAAGGACCTCTGAAAACAACAAATTTCCAATTATAACCGTATTTATACATCCATCTTTTTTGTCGAACGACATAAAAAGGTTTTGTCGCAGTACAGCTGCCAAATTCTCGACAGCAAACTGCCTTATCTCCATGTCCGATGGAGGCCTTTTTTCCGCCGCTGCCAGTGGAAACGCATTGTCAAAATCAATGAGAGGAAGCATCTTCAGTTCTATAATCGAAGGGGCATCCGGTACTCCCATCTTGACGAAAAATGCCATATTGTGTTCGTCAAGATATTCCTGTATTCTATACTCCGTAATTTTTCTCACAATAAAAAATCCTCCTGTTAACATTCTAATTATATATGGACTAAAATCAAGATAATTTGCCCGTTTTTTGAAAGTTTTCGAAAAAAGGAAAGCCAATACCAAAAGATATTGACTTTCCTAAGTTTTGTTATAATTATGCGTTCGATGTGTAATCTCAGTACCAACGAATCACACGGCTCTCTAACTCGCTTTCTTTTTCTTGTCTTCCTTCCTCTCCTTGCGTTTTGAAATTTTATAGCTTTTACTTGTCGAAAAAACAGTATAGCTGTCAATCAAGTCTTTCAAATCGGGTCTGTCCTTGATAAGCTTTTTACGTTGCGCAGCCGTAATTGAGGCTTTTTCGGTTACATTACAATCAATATTATAATATACTCCGTCGTCGCTCTTCAAGATACCATATTCCCTATTCTGAAGTAACATAGCAATGTTTGACTTGTTTACTTCTGCTTTTTCCTTATACTCATCCGCTTTTTTTCTGTACACCGCTTCTTGGCTTTTGTTCGCGAGATAAGACGTTATTTCATGTTTAGCAACCAAATTTCTTGAAAAGTCAGCAGTATTGCCGTTTGGCTCTATATAAGTAATAAGAGTCTTTTGAACATCCGTGTTAACGGTCTGCGGAGGCGTTTTAGTCTGAACATTGTTGTACCAAAATTCAGATGCAGCCGTCATAATCCTTTTATCCGTTTCTTCATCTCTGAATTCAAGATGCGAATAAAAATTGTTGTAATTGTTGTCAGCCGCACAACAGATAACGGCAAAGTCGTAATCTCCGACAAGCATATAATCGGAAATTTGGTCCTTGTAGCCTTCAGGATAACCATCGGTCCACTTTTCTGCAATCTGATACGGAGAAGAAGTTTTACATTCAAAAATGCCTTCAAGCACCTTTCCGCTATCAAGAGTAAAACGAATCAAAAAGTCAAAGTCGGCAATCAAAGCAGGACATTCGGGGCAACGATACATATTCGTATCTCTGACGCACTTAACATCCGTTATATTTATGATTTCGCCGTATTTTTCTGAAAGCTTTGTTTCAAAAATGGATTGGTATTTGTCCCAAAACAATCTTTTTTCAAACTGTTCGGCTACAAACTCTTCCATTTTGTGCCCAAAATCAAAGAGATACTCTTTAGCACTATCCGGTTCGGGAGCATCTACAACGGGTAACTCATTGATTTTATTGTAATACAAATCAAGAACTGTCTGATAATGGTTATCTCCTAAAAGAATTCCGACATCGGAGCCTCCGATACCGGTAGTTCTTATGCTTTCCCAAACGTTCTTTCTAAACCTGTTCTTTCTTTGAAGTTCCCAGTCTATAGAAGACATTGAGCCATCAGGATTGTTAATGGACTTAACATCAATCTCGTCCTGAGTATACAAATGTCCGTCCGGTGCGGTCAAATCCGCACAATTACAAATGACGTCGGGTATACGCCTTTTTCGATTAACGTCAAAAACGTGCATTTTAATTCTCCTTTTTCTTTAAAAACATTGAGTTATGCCGAGAAAAGAGAAACTTGATTTTCGTCTCTGCTTTTCTTGAGCCATTCGCAAGACTTTGTGTCATAAAGCTTGAAATCAAGCGACATAGCGTGAGCTATGTTATTAGCCAAATTCCAACTATCCATTTCATTCTTTTTGATTGTTTTTTCAAGAATCCTTGTCAGCGCCAAGTAAATGAATTTGGCTGTTGTGGTTCTGCCTCCCGTAAACATATCTCCTATTTCCTCTGCAATTTCCATTGCAGCGGGCTTCGGAAGACATAGCCTTTTGGCTATATTCAAAAAGCACTGTTTGGGATAATTGACTTTAATATAAGTAAGTCTTATAAGGTTCTCCGCGCTCTTTTTAAACATATCCATCGACATTTCAAGGTTTTCTCTTACTTTTTTTATGCTGTTGCAGCCCTTGTGTATAGCGACAAGCGGAGACCCGGCAAGTATGCTGTAAAATGTGCCATTCTCATCTACACATTTAAGACAAGGGTAAATGTTAGCTCCGCTGTCCGATGTGTTGCTTGTGCATATCCTTATCGTGGGGGCTACCAGACGAAGGCTTTTTTCGAACGTTTCGCCAAGAGCTGTCTCATAAACATCTCTGACCTCTTGCTCGTTTGCCAAACTATACTCACAAAAAGCAAACTCAGGTGAGAGCGACCCGCAAACATATGTGATGTTCGGAAATCTTAAATGCAACACCTGTTTAGCTGTTTCGAATACCTCGTCGATGTTTATAATCGCGTATTGCTCTGAGTGCGCGGCGTATACTTCGCCTTCAAGCTCATTTAAAATCATATTGCCTGCGCGGTACGGAAAACAAGTGTTGAGGACTTTAATCCAGTCTTCATTACTGAGTTCTCCTATTGTCACACCACCTATTCCGGCTCGTATAGGAAGACTCTGCTTGCCGTTTCCGTTAAGCAGATGAGAACTTTTACTTTTCAAGAAAAGCCTTTTCTCGCCTTCTTCGTCATAACCCTCTGAAACTCTTGCAGAGTTTATAGGTTCATAATACCATTTTGTTGCATCCGTAAACTCTTTTGTCATTTTGACAAACTTTTCTTCATCCACTGTGAAAAGCTCTCTGTTAAATTGTTTATCCATAAATAATTCTCCTTTTTAATACTTGCGATTTTTGTAGCTGTTATGCCGCAATATCGCTGTAATCACTGTGTTCCGAATACATTTCCTCAATTATTTTCCGTCCTTTTTCAAGACGACTTCTGACTTGTTTAACAGTCATACCCAACGTTTCAGCCGTAGCCTGCAGCGTCTTTTGACAATCCTCAGCTGCAATACCGTAGTACGTAAGCACTACATCACCTATTCTGTCGGGCCAGCTTTTAATGCTGTTGACAAACTCTTTGTCAAGTTCTACATCTTCAAACTGCTCATATTCATTCGACGGGTCAGGTATCTCAATTCTGCTCTCTTCATCATCAAGCTTGAAGCCGTCAATGTAGAGATATGAAATTTTGCTGCCGGAATTATTTTTTGCGACCTGTTCCTGCTCGCCGTTATCGTTTTCGACAATAGCTGAACCCGCACTTTTAATCGGCGCAGAATCAATTTGAGCAGACTTTAAGTCGCCGATAACCCAAGCCTTCAAATATCCGGCGAAGTTTTTAAAGCAGTTTTCTTCAATCTTGAACGTCTGTATAGCAGACAAAACTGAAAGACATATTACTTGTGTAACATCGTCACTGTCTGTATTGCCGTTCCACATATGGAACTTCTGTACCATAGCGTTAGGGTTCCAAGAATGAAGCGCATACGCCATTATTTCGAGCGTCGCTTCTCTGTTGCCACCCTTGGCCTTTATAACAAGGTCATCCAGCCTCTTGTAATACAGATACTTTTTACTTTGAAATTCAGCCACAAACACAGATTTGTAGATTTTATTCATTTCGCGTAAAAGATTAAAACCGCATCCTGTGTCTCTTTCCGTATATTCGTCATTTTTTGCTTCTACAAGTTTGAGCTGATTTTCTTCAAACTCATCGCGACTCATTCCGCAAATATAGTCTTCAAGCGAATACTCTTTTGTTGTCTTTTTTGCCATAGCTTAATTTACTCCTTTCGGTTTTTATTTTTGTTTTATAATTTTTGCAAATAAAAAAGAGCCGCAACATTGCAAAGATGCAACGATACGACTCTATATTTTTTTGACTTATAAATAAAAAAATCTGCCACCCTTTCGAATAGCAGATATGAATTATTTTTTATATTTTTATTATGACATAAGTATATCATTATGTTCTCTGTTTGTCAAGAACGCATTTGCTCTCAGACCCTTATTTGGGAAACAACATTATATAGTTTTTGCAGATGCCTGTCCCTTTCTTGGTGTGAACTACTCGGTATTAAAATACCGAGTAGTTCACGATTTGTTGACACGAATCAAAAAAAGTGATATATTATTAGTATAATAAATAAAATAAATAAGATGCATATTAGCTATAATTCTCATTCGTGGGAATTATGGCTTTTTTTGCGTTCTGAGGGAGGAAATAAGTTATGGAACTTATTATTAACAATTCAAGGGAAATGAATGAAATTGATGAACAAATCAAAAAGTTAAAAGAACTTCTTGAACTTCAAATGGAAGTAAAAGATAACATAGTTTATTTAACTTTTATTGGAGTCGAAGATTTAGTGGAAATGACAGGATGGGGAAGAAATACTGTGAATAAATTGTTTGACGAACCGGATTTCCCTTGTTGTGATTTCGGTAAAGAAAAGAAAGCGGAAATACACGCTGTTTTACAGTATTTTAGCAAGCCTCATAGGAAAACAGCTTAATAAATTGAAAGAACAGCGGTATTGTGGTATATTAGTTATACGCAATATCATTGTTCTTTCAGCGTGGATAAAAGGATTTTTGAAAATTGAAAGGAGTTTTAATTACAATGGCACGCAGAAACAACGGTGAAGGTACAATTTATTACAGCGAATCAAAGAAACGCTGGGTAGGACAAATCGCCCAGAAAGACTATTTAGGAAATGTTAAGAGAAAAACATTCTATGGGAAAACAAAAAAGGAGGTATCGTTAAAGGTAAAAGAAGCGTCTATTGAAAATGCGATGGGAATAGTAGATGCTAATAATATTACTGTCGGTCAGATATTAAACAAATTTATTGTGCAAGAAGAAGCACTTAATCGTCTCACTCCCAACACAATGCTGCGAAAAAAGGCAATTGCAAAAATCATTCTTGCTCACCCAATATCCGATATGCCGATAAACAAAGTGTCTGAAAATGATATAATTAGATTTTTAAGCACTTTGGTTGACTATTCCGATTCTGTTATAAAAAAGGAATATCAACTATTAAAAAAAGTCTTTGCGATAGCAAGATACAAAAAAATAATATATGATGACTTCTTTTGTAGCGAAAGTATGGTAAAACAGCCTAAAAGCTCAAAAGAAACAAGAGATGTAACGGCTTTTACACTTGAGGAAGAAAAAGCATTTCTCAAGGCTCTTGAAAGTGAGTCAAGAATAATAAACAAATTCCCAAACGATTACACTGTTCAGTTTTTAATTGAATTATTTGCAGGCTTGCGAATGGGTGAAATAAATGGATTGTATGTTGAAGATATAGATTTTGAGAACGACAAAATTTATGTTCGCAGAACAATAACTTCAAATGGTAATGATAAAGGCATTGTGGGGAGAACTGCAAAGACAAAAGCGGGTGTTCGTCAAGTCGCAATGGTCGGTTTTTTACGAGATGTCTTAGCTTGGTATATAACATATCAGTACCCAAAGCTAAAAAAGTCTAAAGAATACCCGAAATTATTGTTTGTAAACCAAAGTAAAGGTTCAACAGGAGTAATAACTACATGTCAAGTAAACGAAAGATTTAAGAGGATTTGCGATAAGTACGGAATACGGTCAGGAGATAGCGTAAATCAGCACATGCTTAGACATACTTTTGCTACAAGAAGTATGGAAAGCGGAATGGCTTATGATGTACTTCAAAAAATGATAGGACACAAGAGTATAAAAACTACAATTGATACCTATTGTGATGTGTTTGAGGCAAACGAACAAAAAAATGTAAATATTATGAATACATATTTACAGGAAAACAACTTAGTTTATACGCCTGAATAACTATGTTGACAGAAGAACCGACGAGAAGAAAAAAATAAAGCCGGCATATAGCCGACTTTATCGTTGCCACTTCCCATTATAACTGCTGAAAAATCGTGTCTGGTCTTTTACTGCAATGTATCTGATTTACTGCAATTTTACTGCAATTATGGAAAAAACGAGAGTGAACGGAAGTGAATGAAAGGGAAAACTTGCACAAAACCCACAAAACATTCAACTTACATTCACGCTCGTTCGTCGTGATTACCAAATGTAACCACAATTCAATGGTCGGAGTGACAAGACTTGAACTTGCGGCCCCTAGACCCCCAGTCTAGTGCGCTACCAACTGCGCCACACCCCGATAAATCGTATGCTTTTTTACTGCCCGAATATATTAACATAATACGGGGGATTTTGCAAGCCCTAAATTATATTTTTTATTTTAAATCCGATTACCTTTTTTCTTCCGCATAATTAAAATTATAACTGCGGCAATAATAACAAGAGCCAATGAAACTATCAGCGATATGATAAGCGCTTTACGGCTTTTTGAAGAATGTTTTACCGGAGTACCGGCAGAAGTTTCGTCCGGCATTACATTGTTAATGTCTTCGGCAATCGACTCAGGTGAAAAATATGAATCATTACTTGGATAATTGGTGCTTTCCTTAACAGAATCTGTATTCTTACCGTCCGCAACAACAGATGTGTCAACACTGTTTTTATCAGACAAAGCATTAAACGAAATAGCAGGAGAAAACGACTTTTCGTTGGCTATGAGGGACGAATTTACATCATACAGTCTATACTCGGATACCGAAAAATCCGACAATGTAACTTTGTCACCGCTCGACGAAAACTTAATTGTTGCCAAATTTTCCCCATTACTTAAAGCGTTGGCCGAGGCAAAAACGAAACGAACAGTATTGCCTTTATTTTGATAGTCCGGATTTATCAGCATCATACACCTTTCGGAGTCCGTCGAATAATCAACAAGTTTAAGCTTGTCGCTGTTATATACTAAATTCATACTGCCGCCGCATACCTCGTTACCGTTAGCGATAAATCCGAGATAAACCGTATATTCGTTACTTGCGGTTTCAACTATATTTACGGATGCGGTATTATCCACCGCAAAGGCACAAAAAGAAAATGTACAAAGCATGATTGCAACAAGCAAAACAGAAACAGTCTTTTTCATTATATCACCACATTTATAATAGCATAAATTTTTCAAAAAAAACAAAAAGAAGAAGTCTGCCCGAATTAACGAACAGACTCAGCGAAACATATATATTTAATTTATGTTAAAATTATGCCTGCTCTTCTTTCATCTTTGCAAAGCACTCGCTACAATAAACAGGACGATCATCTTTGGGCTGGAAAGGAACCTTTGCCTCGCCGCCACAGCGTGCACAAGTTGCTGTGTACATCTGTCTATCGCCTTTAGCAGCGTTCTTTCTTGCATCGCGGCAAGCCTTGCATCTCTGGGGCTCGTTTACAAAGCCTTTTTCAGCATAGAACTCCTGCTCACCTGCTGTAAAAACGAACTCTTTACCGCATTCCTTACAAATAAGGGTTTTGTCTTCGTACATTTTGCTACCTCGCTTGAAAAAAATTATTTTTACCCTAAGCGGAATTGCACCGCCGCAAAAATGCTCTCCTAATGAGAAAAGGGCTTTTGATGAAGTATTAATTACCGCCTTAGTTATACTTCTTCAGCTTTCGCCTAACCCTTTGAAGCGCATTGTCAACGGATTTGGATGAAGAACCGAGTTTTTGGGCTATTTCGCCATAGCTTAACCCGCTAAGGAATAATTTTAAAATGCTGCGTTCTCTTTCGGAAAGCTGTGTTTCGATAAAGCCAAAAAGCCTGTCACATTCCTCTTTAACAACAAGACCGTCATCATAAGAAAGCTCCGGCACAGATAAAAGCTCTGTTTCCAAAGGAACCAAAAGGTCACGACGCACACTTTTGCCGCCTGACGCTTTTTTTACAGCCGAAATGATTCTGTTACGTATGCAAACCGAGGCATAAGTTCTGAATGACGCGCCACAATCAGTTTTATAGGAACGCGCGGCAGACAAGAGCCCTATCATACCCTCCTGAAAAAGATCGTCGGAATCGACGCCGACAGCTCCGGAAAACTTAGAAGCCTCACGACGCACATCGGGAATCATTTTTGATACAAGCAGAGATAAAGCTTCATTATCGCCCGAAGATGCCAGCTTGACCAACCTCAGAAGATCATCATTATCAGTCAAAACAGGCACACCCCTTGGCTAAACATTGCTAATAAAACTGCAAGCTTAATTATTATAGCATATTTTAAGCATTTGTCAACCACACTTTTTGTGTACATTACACAATGCGAGCAATAATGACAAATTTTACATATAAAATAACACGCCGCGACAAATGCGACGTGTTATTTCAATTATTTAAAGTAAAAAACATTAAGCAAAACCGTAAGTGTTGTTGCCACCATAAGCACAGCCAATACTATGGCTATAACACGAACGGCCCATTTCTTTTGCATCATTTTCAGAATCTTCCTTTAATTCTTAATACCGAGTATTTTTTCCATATCGTCGCTTATCTTATCGGTAACAGTCTTAGCCTCATCGCGCGTGTTGCCTACTGCCGTAATATAAATCTTTATCTTCGGTTCTGTTCCCGACGGGCGAACTATTACGCTGTTGCCGCCCTCAAGGGTGTATGCAAGCACATTTGATTTCGGCAGAGTAATCTTAGCCTTCTCGCCTGTCTTAAGATTTGTCTCGATGCTTGCCTCATAATCCGAAGATGTTATGACATCCATACCCGCAATATTTTTAAGGCCGTCAGCGCGAAGTGAATCCATCATTTCAGCCATCTTTTTCATTCCCGCGGCACCTTCAAAGCCGAAATTGAGAAGAGTATTAAGATAAAGGCCGTACTTCTTGTATATGCTCTGCATAAAGTCATAAAGACTCATACCTTTAAGCTTATAGTAAGATGCCATTTCGCATACAAGCATCGAAGCTACAACGGCATCCTTATCTCTTGCATGTGAGCCGCGGAGATAGCCGTAGGATTCTTCCATACCGACTACAAAACGGTCAACCTCATTTTTACTTTCAAGCTTTGTAACAAGCTCTCCTATATATTTAAATCCGGTAAGCAAGTTTGCCGTAGTTGCGCCGTGGGCAGCAGCAATGGCCGAGATAAGCGGAGAAGTAACTATTGTTTTAACAACGACAGGAGCTTTCGGAAGTTTGTTTTGCTCAGTAAGAGTTTCAAGCAAATATTCTGTAAACATTGCTCCCACTTCATTACCTGTCATAAGCTTATATTCGCCGTCGTCAAGCACAGCAATGCCGAGTCTGTCGCAATCGGGATCGGTTGCAACAAGAAGGTCTGCCTTTTTTGTTTTTGAAAGATTTATTGCACACTCAAAGGCCTGTTTGATTTCGGGATTGGGATACGGGCAGGTCGGGAAGTTTCCGTCGGGCAATTCCTGTTCAGGAACAACGGTTACATCCTCTACGCCTATCATTTTAAGAATTTTGCGGACAGGCTTGTTTCCGGTGCCGTTAAGCGGAGTATAAATTACCGAGAGTCCCGCTTTTTCACATATGCCGGGATTGACTCTTGCTTTCAGCACTTCGGTAAAGAACGACTCATAAACCTCATCGCTGATATATTCAATTTTTCCGCTCTCGACGCATTCTTCGAAGTCGGCGGTTTTAACGCCCGAGAACATATCAACACGGCTTATAAACTCATAGGTTTTGGCGGCGGCTGCATCGGTCATCTGATAGCCGTTTGGGTCATAGCACTTATAGCCGTTGTACTTTGAGGGATTATGACTTGCGGTTATGATTATGCCCGAGCTGCAATGAAGTTTGCGAACCGCATATGACAGCATCGGAGTCGGTACAAGTTCACGATAGATATATACCTTAATACCGTTAGCGGCAAGCACCGAAGCCGCAGAACGTGCAAATACATCCGATTTTATACGCGAATCATAGGCAATGGCAACGCTCGGCTCTTTAAACTCGCTGTTAAGATAATCCGAGAGGCCCTGTGTTGCCTGATTAACGGTATAAACATTCATTCTGTTTGTACCGGCTCCTATAACTCCGCGCAGACCTGCCGTACCGAATTCAAGATTTTTATAAAATCTGTCGAGAATCTCATCCTGATTTCCCTCAACTGATTTAAGCTCCGGAATAAGGTCTTTATCATTCACGGCTTTTTCGCACCATAATTTATAAAGAGAGTTAATATCGTTCATAATAATACCTCCTTAGAATTCATCACTCATATTATAATATCTTTTTTTATCAAAGTAAATAACAACATTTGTGAAAACTCACGTTATATGTTACAATTAATACTGAACTTTTGCAGAAATAAAAAGAGTGGTTATAATGCTTGATAAAATGCTGAAATCTCCCTCTGTATGGGAAAAATTAAAAGACGCCGACCTGCCGATAGTTTGCTACGGTACCGGAAACGGTGCCGATAAAATATTTGACGAATTTGAAAGACTGGGTATAAAAATATCTGCCGTTATGGCAAGTGACGGATTTGTCAGGGACAGAAGCTTCCGCGGATTTAAAGTTAAAAGTCTCTCTGACTGCGAAAATGAATTCGGCGATTTTTACTGTGTAATATGCTTCGGTTCTCAGCTTAAATCGGTCACCGATAACATTAAAAGCGTTGCGGCAAAGCACAAAACTTTTGTACCGAGCGTGTCGGTTTACGGAAACGGCATAGCAAACAGAGAATTTTTTGAACGCAACAAAAGCCGCATCTGTAACATTTATTCGCTGCTTGCAGACGAAAAATCCAAAGATGTGTTTTTTAAGTTTGTCAATTTTGAATACAGCGGAGGCTTAGACATACTTCTATCCTGCGAGAGCGATAAAGAAGAAGTGTTTAGCGATATATTAAGGCTCGGCAAAAACGAAAATTACCTTGATCTCGGTGCTTATAACGGCGACACAATAAAGGAATTTTTGCATTTCTCCGGCAACGAATACGGCAGTATAACAGCTGTCGAACCTGCTCCGCGAAATTTTAAAAAGCTTATGGAATACACAAAAAGTATGAGCAATATAACTCTTGTGAACAAGGGCATTTGGAGCGGAGAATCGACTATGGGTTTTGCGGGAAAAGGCGGCAGAAATTCATATCTTTTAAATGCCGCACAAGCAAAGACAGATACTGTTTCGGTGGATGAAATTTCAAAGAGTGAAAGCATTACATATATAAAAGCGGATATCGAAGGAGCGGAAAGCGAAATGCTTGACGGAGCCGAAATTACGCTAAAAAGGGTGAAGCCCAAACTCAACATTGCGGCATACCACAGAATCGAAGATATATTTATTTTGCCCGAAAAAATACTCGAGGTAAATCCCGAATATAAAATATACTTCAGACATCATCCGTACATTCCCGGATGGGACACAAATTTCTATTGTGTTTAAACAATTTAATTTTGTTCTTTTGCCAAAAGCAGCCTGTATATCATATGACATACGGGCTGCTTTTGATTTTATTTTTGATTTTTCGTTTTTCTCAAGTAATCTTCAAGAATTATAACTGCAGAAACAGCGTCAACAACCGCCTTACGCTTTTTACCACGGGTATTTGTGGCGTTCAGCGCATTATGCGCCGAAACGGTAGTCAATCTCTCGTCTTCAAAATCTATCGGAAGATTAATCCTTTCTGAAATAAGCTCTGCCAGTTGCCGACAAGCCTCGGCACGAAAGCCCTCTGAACCGTCCATATTTTTCGGAAGCCCCAATACTATTTTTTCAGCCTTCTTTTCTGTGGCTATTTCAGTTATCTCATCTGCCAAAGCGCCGCTGTCGCGCTCGACAATAACCTTAACGGGTGACGCCAGCATACCGAATTTATCGCAAACGGCAATTCCGGTTCTGACATCGCCGTAATCAACCGAAAGTATTACCATGGTTCAACCTTTCCGACTATCTCGGACACACTCTTATACCCGTTTTGGTCAAGATAATTGTTTATACCGTCTATAATTTTAAGCGGTGCGAATGCGTCTGTAAAGCTTGCGGTACCGACCTGAACCGCACTTGCTCCGGCTAAAAGCATCTGTACGGCGTCCTCCCACTTTGTTATACCTCCGAGACCGACAACGGGAATTTTAACCTTGGATGCAGTTTGCCAAACCATACGAAGTGCCACGGGAAAAACCGCCGCACCTGACATCCCACCCGTATTATTGCGAAGAAGCGGTCTTTTTGTGTTTATATCAATAATCATTCCGGTAAGCGTATTTATAAGAGAAACGGCATCTGCACCGGCACTCTCTGCGGCAAGAGCCATTTCGGTTATGTCGGTTACGTTAGGCGTAAGTTTTACCATAAGCGGCTTTTCGGATGCTTTTTTGACAGCCGACGTTATCCTTTCGACGCTCGCGGCACTTGTTCCGAAAGAAGCTCCGCCCTCTTTAACATTAGGACACGAAATATTAAGCTCAATCATATCCACACTCGTACCGTTAAGCCTTGATGCGGTTTCAACGTAATCTTCTTCTGCGCTTCCTGCAATGTTAGCGATTATAACGGTACCTGACTTTTCCAAAAAAGGCAAGTCATCTTTTATAAACGCGTCAACACCCGGATTTTGAAGTCCGACGCAGTTGAGTATACCTGACGGCGTTTCACAAACTCGCGGAACAGGATTTCCCGGGCGTTCTTTCAGCGTAGTCCCCTTGCAAGATATACCTCCGAGGCGCGAAATATCATAAAGACGGGCATATTCCTGCCCAAATCCGAAAGTTCCGCTCGCTGTAATTACGGGGTTTTTAAAATGAACTCCGGCTATATTAACACCTAAATCAGCCATCAGAATACGACCTCCTCGGAATCAAAAACGGGTCCGTTTTTGCAAACATGTTTCATATGCTCGCCGTCTTCATCGCGAGTCTTTTGTGCACAGCAAAGGCAAGCACCTATTCCGCACGCCATACGCTGCTCCAGCGAAACATAGCACTTAATATTTTTTTCCTTACAGAGCGCGGCAACGCTTTTTAACATTGGTGTGGGTCCGCAGGCATAAACTACGGCATTTTCGCCGTTTTGAACCATATTTTTAAGCACATCGGTAACAAAGCCTTTTGCGCCGAGGGTACCGTCGTTTGTTGTAATTTCCACCCGCTTAGCGACAGACTTAAACTTATCTGTAAGTATTGCATTTTCTTGGCTTCTGAAGCCGAGAATCACCTCTGCATCGCTGCCGTATTCTTTTGCAGCATCGAGCATAGGGGGGCAGCCTATACCTCCTCCGATAAAAATTCCGCGTTTTGTTTTATCGGGGAAAAATCCGTTGCCGAGAGGTCCTAAAATATCAAGCTCGTCCCCTGCTTTTCTCTCCGACATCCATTTTGTTCCGTCTCCGCGGACTTCAAATACGATTGTTATTGTACCGTTTTGCTTGTCAATTTCAGAAATTGAAATCGGGCGGCGCAGAGTCTTTTCTCCGCATAAGACATTTACAAATCTTCCGCACCAGCTTTCTTCGGCAAGCTCCGGGCAGGAAATAACAAAGCTGAAAGTTGTATTATTCAGTTTTTCGGTCGACAGGATTTTATACGATTTTTGAAACATAAATCATTCACCTATAATTATAGCTTGCAAACCTTTATTTCTTCAAGAATATTGTTATTTTCGAGGCACTTTGCAAATGCAAAGGCAGTATCAACCGACGGCAATACCGGAATACGGCGCAAAAGAGCGGTACGACGTATGCGAATGTCGTCCTCATTCACCTTAGGCCCCTGCTCCGCAGTTGAAACAACATATGATAATTTATTATTCTTAATAAGCGACATTGTATTCGGCTCGCCCTCATGTATTTTACGCACGGAATTTGCCGCAACATGGTTTGAATTTAAAAGCTTAGCAGTATTGGAGGTAGCATAAATTTTAAAGCCCTGCTTTAAAAATTCACCGGCAAGCATAACGCTGTCTCTCTTATCGGTATCGGCAACGGATACAAGCACTCCGCCTGTGCGCTTTATACGCATTCCCGAAGCTATCAAGCCCTTCAAAAGAGCTTCGTCAAATGTATCTGCTATGCCCATGACTTCACCCGTTGACTTTTCGGTATCGCCTATCTGAACATCGGTACCCTGAAGTTTTTCAAAGCTGAATACCGGTACTCTGACAAAATACCTTGTAGGCTCCGGTAAAATACCGCATCCCATACCGATATCACCGAGCGTCTCGCCGAGCATAAGCCGCGTAGCCATGGCAACTATCGGCAACCCCGATGCCTTAGTCATAAACGGCACGTTTCGCGTTGCCACGACGCTTGCCGACGAAACATAAACTTCGTTATCATATATAACAAACTGGATATTTATAAGCCCTTTAATTTTAAGTTCTTTGCAAAGCTTTTCGGTATATTCGTATATCTTTGCTTTATCCGATGAGGTAAGCGTTATCGACGGAAAAACCGTAGTAGTGTCGCCGGGATTTACACAGGCCTTTTCAATATGCTCGCAAATTCCCGGAACCAGTATATCGCTGCCATCGGACAGGACATCCACCTCGGCACCCTTACCAATCATAACGTGTCGGTTATTTGTGTGACGTATACCAAGATCATCAAGGATATCAAATAACTCGATTTTGTTTTTTAGTCTGCGGTGAGCCTCGTCATCCGAACCGAAAACCTTAACGCCTAAAGAACGAAGCATTTCGGATTTTCTGACGGCATTACCACCGCCAAACGGCAAAACAGCTCCGTACGGTTTTTCGGTGAGCACAACATTTCTGACATCTTCGTCTGTAATGGGGTCAAGATAAAGTGTATCGGCAACTCCCGGATCTGTGGAAACAGCCGCAGGATTATTATTAAGCAAAATAGTGGAGTAACCGAAGTCCTTAAGTGTATTTATACAGTTTACCACCGCATAATCGCGGTCTGTTCCAAGACCTATGGATGTAGGGCCGGAACCCACTACAAGGATTTTCTTTTTCGATGCCGGGTGTGCTTTTCCGAACATTGCGGCTTCGTTATCCTCGTCAAACGAAGAATAGAAATAGGGCTTTTTAACGTCAAATTCGGCTGCGCAAGTGTCTACGGTGTTATATCCTGCAGCTATGGGTGCCGAAATCTCCTCACCGGTTATTTTTTCAATTGTACTGTCGAGAAAACCGAGAGTTTTTGCACGGAAATACAAATCACCCGAAAAGCCGTTACCGAGAGATGTTTCCGTATCGGCTATATTCTTGAGCTTAGTTAGATAATAATTATCTATTCTTGTAAGAGACTGTATTTCAGCAAGGTCAAATCCGCGTCTTATAGCTTCGTAAACAGCAAAAATTCGCTCATCATCGGAGCCTAACAGCAGCTCCTTTATCTCATCGTCGGTTTTTTGCTTCATTTTGGGCATTGATACGGATTCGGTACGCGGATTCATCGAGCGTATCGCTTTCATAAGAGCCAACTCAAACGAAGTGCCGATTGCGAGTGCCTCACCCGTAGCCTGCATAGTTCCGCCGAGCTTTCTGGTGGCGGCATCGAAGTTTTCAAAAGACCATCTCGGAACCTTTACGGCACAATAATCAATGGCAGGTTCATTTGCCGCTGTGGTAACGCCTGTTATATCGTTTTTGATTTCGTAAAGCTTATATCCGAGAGCAATTTTGGCAGAGACCTGCGCTATGGGATAACCCGTAGCCTTTGAAACAAGAGCGGTAGCACGGTTAAGCTGTGGCTCAACTGCCAAAACCATATACTCGCTGCCATCCGAATTTATTGCAAAACGGACATTGCAGCTTCCTTCAATATTTAAATAATCGGCTATTTTTCTTGCGGCTCTGCGAAGCCTTACGGTTTCGCTGTCTGTAAGAGTCTGCGCAGGAATAACAACAATACTGTCGCCGGAATGAATGCCGACGCTGTCAATATTTTCGGTACTGCTTACGCTTATGCAGTTGCCGAAGGAATCGCGCATTGCGACAAATTCCACTTCTTTATAATCATCGACGCATTTTCTTACGTATACCTCGTTTACGAGAGACCGCTCGGCACAACTGCCGAAGCCTGACAAAATATCATTTGCATTTTCGCAACGTATCGGCTCTGAAAAATCAGGCGTGAATGCCGGACTTATAAGTACGGGAAAACCGATTTCACCGGCGAATGTCACACATTCCGCATCTGTCGGCAACACCTTTGCGGATACATACGGTTCGCCCACATTTTCAAGAGTATCTCGAAGAGCCTGCTCGTTTCTTATTGCCTTTATGGTTTCCGGCTTAATTCCGAGAAGCTTGGTACCGTGCTCATCAAGATAACCGTTTTGTAAAAGCTCAAGGCAAATTTCGAGCCCCGCTTCTCCTCCCGTGGTACCGATAATGGCATCGGGAATTTCTTTTTCAATTATTTTCTTTACTGTTTCGCCGTTTAATGGCTCAATATAAACTGTATCCGCAACATTTTTATCTGTCATTATTGTATCCGGATTTGAGTTTACCGAAACTACTGAAATGCCCTCTTCCTTCAACGCTCTGCAAACAGATACAGCCGAATAATCATATTCAGAGGAAGAGCCTATAACCACAGGGCCGGCTCCGAGAACAAGTATTTTTGAATATTTATTTTCTGTCATAACTCATTCCCCCATCATATCAACAAAGCGGTCAAATATCCAGGATGTACTGCTGTCGCGGTCGCTGTCCGGTGTAAACTGAACCCCGAAACCGTTGAAATCTTTGTACTCAAGTCCCTCACAGGAGCCGTCGTTGACATTTATCATTGTAATATCGGCTTTATCGGCACTGATGCTCGAAACTTCAACCGAATAGCCGTGATTCTGCTCTGTAACCATAAGCTTTCCGGTAGATTTTATAACTACAGGCTGATTTGAGCCGCGGTGCCCCTGCGGCATTTTTTCAATTTTAAAGTCTTCTGAAAGAGCCAGCATCTGATGGCCGAGACCTATTCCGAACATAGGAACACCGAGTTTTTTAAACTCCTTGATATTTTCTATAAGCTTTGGGTTATCGTCAGGATCGGCAGGACCGTCGGAAAGGAAAATACCGTCCGGTGAAATGTTCTTTAACTGCTCAGCCGTAAAGTCAGCCGGGACGACGGTCAAACTACAGCCTCGTGACAAAAAGCCGTCAAGAGTTCTGCGCGGCGAACCGTAATCAATCACCGCAACATTGCATTTAGGATTTTCCGCCGTGAATTTCTGCGGCTCTTTTACGGTAACAGCCTCAACCGCCCCGGAAATTGTATAATTCTTGATATTTTTAATAAGCACGTCAAAATCATTGAGATTGTCGGTTATAGCGCCCTTCATATAGCCTTTGTCGCGGACGGCGCGCGTAAGACGGCGTGTATCAATACCGCTGATTCCTACTATACCGCACTCTTTTAAATAGCTGTCAAGCGTTTCTTCGCCGAGATCGCCGGTGTCGCACCATTCACGCACAACATAGCCGCTTGCCATTATTTTTGAACCGTTTTCTCTTTTTTCTACGCCTCTGTTGCCCACAAGAGGATAGGTTTGCGCCACTATCTGACCGTAATATGTCGGGTCTGAAAGCAGTTCTCCGTAAGAAGCCGTACACGTATTGAAAACAACTTCTCCTAAAGCTGTTCCCTCTTTACCCATAGAAATTCCGTTAAATACGGTTCCGTCAGCCAAAACAAGGTAAGCCTTTTTATTTTTCATATAAATCACCCTTTATAAAACGGAATTGATTTCGTCCCTCATTCTGATAGCTTCTTTACGTGCGGCAACGGCATAATCTTTTTCATCGAAGCCGCCTTTTTTGTATGCGCACATTATACCTCTTGAGGAATTTATTACGGCTCCGCGTCCGTTCTCATCAAACGCACCTGCAATATCTTTGGCGGCTCCGCCCTGTGCACCGTAACCCGGTACAAGGAAAAATGTGTGCGGCAATTCTTTGCGAAGGCTTGAAAGCTGTTTCGGATAAGTTGCTCCGACGACCGCACCGACACATGAGTATCCGTAATCCGTTATAGAATCCTTGCCCCAGTTCTCGCACATTTCACCCATAGTTTCGTAGACGGTTTTGTCGCCGAGCAATCTGTCCTGAAGCTCACCGGAGGATGGATTAGAAGTTTTCACAAGCACAAAAATGCCTTTGTCCTCTTCCTTGCAAACATTTAAAAGAGGATTTATACCGTCGCTTCCGAGATAACCGTTAACTGTGAGGGCATCGGCGGAAAAGCTTTCAAAGGTTTTACCGAAAGCCTCTGTTTTACCGATATGTGCGGCGGCATACGCCTCCATGGTAGTGCCGATATCATTTCTTTTACCGTCGGTTATTACAAACAGGCCTTTTTCTTTTGCGTAAGCTATTGTGTCGTAAAGTGCTTTTACTCCTTGCCACCCGTACATTTCATAATAGGCGCATTGCGGCTTTACGGCCGCCACAACATCGCAAAGAGAATCTATAAGCCCTTTGTTAAATGTCAAAAGCGCATCTGCCGCAGCCTCAAGCGTATCTCCGTATTTCTCACGCGAGTCTTTTTTTATAAACTCGGGAACGTAGTCAAGCTTCGGGTCAAGCCCCGCCACAGTAGGATTTTTCTTTTCGTCAATTGCACGGATAAGTCTGTCAAAAGCCATTTGTCAATCTCCTAAATCATTATATACTATTCTGCCGCTGAGAACGGTCATTTTTACCTTGCCTTGAAGCTCACGGTTTTTAAAGATGCAGTTTTTGGATTTACCGTGAAGCTTATTTATGTCTACTGTAAATTTTTCATTTTCATCTATCAAAATAATGTCCGCAGCACTTCCCTTTTTTAACGTGCCTATCGGTCTGTTTAAAATCTCGGCCGGTTTACACGCCATTTTATCAATAAGCTCATAAAGACTGATAAGTCCCGACGCAACAAGCGCGGTATATGAAGCGGAAAAAGATGTCTCCATACCTATAACACCGTTGGGAGCTTTGTAAAAATCTGCCTTTTCTTCCGGTGAATGAGGTGCGTGGTCGGTTGCAATTACATCTATTACGCCGTCAATAAGCGAGTAGAGAACGGAAAACTGATCCACGGCACTGCGAAGCGGCGGATTCATTCGATAATCCGCATCCTTTAACAAAAGCTTTTCATCGTTAAATATAAAATAATGCGGACAAGTTTCAGCAGTAACATTAAATCCGTTTCTCTTTGCGGAGGCTATAAGAAGTGCTGAATTGCCCGTACTGACGTGACAAATATGCAACCGTGCATTTTTTGGGGCTGACATTAAAAGGGCTGTCTCGCGCGCAGTTCCCACGTCTTCTGCCGAAACCGGTATCTGAGGCATATTAAGGTCTTTTGCAACATCGCATTCATTCACAATGCCGTCGCGTGAAATTGTTTTTTCTTCGCAATGGGCAAAAACAGGCATATCGAGTCTTGCTGCCTCTTTGAGTGCTTCTCGCATAAGCTCTGCGGTTTTAACCGGAACGCCGTCATCCGAAAAAGCACAGCAACCGGCTTCTTTTAAAGCCTGCATATCGGTGAGCTTTTCACCGTTTTCTCCGACGGAAACGGCGCCTATTGGGAGAACGTGAGCATCGGCATTAGCCGCTTTTTCAAGTATATATTTTACCGTTTCTGCGTTATCGCATACCGGTTTTGTATTAGGCATGGCGCAAACCGTCGTCACGCCGCCGGCCGCCGCCGCACGGCATCCGGAAATTATATCCTCTTTATATTCAAGACCCGGGTCACGCAAATGCACGTGTAAATCAATAAGCCCCGGTGCCAAAACAAGCCCCGAAGCATCAATGATATTATCGGCAGAGCAGCTTAAAGCCTTGCCAAAATCGGCAATCTTACCGTCGACGACAAGAACGTCGCCGACAGTATCAAGCTTTTGTGAAGGGTCTATAACGTGTGCATTTTTAAACAGCAAATTGCCCATAAAAACTCCTTTGATTATTGAGCTTTGGTAGCCTCTGCGGCGTTTGTGGCCTCGGGAGCTTTTGTCGTCTCAGCAGCCGCCTTTGTTGTTTCTGCCGGCTTAGTGCTGCCGTCGGTTGTCTTTTTGGTCTCTCCCTCGATCTTGTCATCCTTACTTCCGCCGCCGGAGCAAGATGTACAATAGCCCGGCATATTGCTCTTTGAGAACCAACCGGTTGCGCGACTCGAACATCCACTGCCCGCAAGCAATCCCGTCTTTGTACAATACTCTTTTTGCTCAACAATAGATGAGAATTTTGTAAAATCTTTAGAAGCGAGTCCTTTATGAACTCTGTTCAAAACCTCATCAAATATTTTACCCGCCGGATTGCCCGAAACATAATTCGAAAGCTGCTTAGGAGTATCGCAACCATACCAAACTGCAGCTACATAATACGGAGAACCTCCGCAGAACCAACGATCCTTATCCTCGGTTGTGGTACCGGTTTTCGCAAACAGTTTCATATTGTTAAGGCCGTAATTGCGCGCGGTAGCTTCACCTGCCGTATCAGTAACAACGGTTTGCAGAAGCTCATTCATAATATCCGCAGTATCCTGAGACATAATCTGATCGCCATCGGTCTCGTCGTGTTGAAGGTATACCATAGTACCGCTTGAATTCGTGACTTTATAGTAACAGTACGGGTCGTAATATTTACCGCCGTTTCCGAAGGTGGCATATGCGGCTGCCATCTGAAGAGTTGATACTCCCTTACTTGTACCGCCTACGGCAAGTGACGAGGCGTTCTTATCAACATCATAGAGATGATCGAGTCTGAATTTGCCGTTGGCATACTTAAAGCTCAATTCATAACCCATCTTTTTAAGAAGCTGCGCCGGTACTGTATTGTAAGACTTGCAAATAGCTTTTTGTACGTTTACATACGAATCGGGAGAACCGGGGTCATTACCGTAGTTGACGGGACCCACTCCGCCGTCGCTGTAATAGTGAGGAATACCATAGTTCTTAACTCTTGTGCTCCAATAAGCATATTTTTCCTCTATTGCCGGTGTGTAAACAGAGAGGGGCTTTATTGATGAACCGGGCTGCCTATACGAATTTGCCGCACGGTTAAGTCCGCGGTTTTCGGTCTTTTCTCCAGCTCCGCCTATCATACCGAGCACTCTGCCGCTGTAATCCATAATTGTCATAGCCGACTGAGCATCGGGAACATTTTTATTATAGGACGGGAATGATATTCTGTTTACATATACGTTTTCGAGAATATTCTGAACATTCATATCCACAGCGGAGTAGATGCGAAGTCCGCCCGAATAAATGAGCGTAGACGCCTGCGGCTTTGTATAGCCGTATTTATCCATAAGGTCTGAGATTACTTTTTGAATAACGTAATCGACATAGTAGCTCTGAATGGTGGTAGTGGTCTGCTGCTGAGCGCTTGTAAGGTTTTCGCTCGGCACATAGCCCTCACTGTTCGTGAACACCATTGTGTAATTTATTGCTTCATTATACTGGTCTTCTGTTATTTTGCCCTGCTTAAGCATATTGTCAAGACAGACCTTTTGGCGTTTTTTGTTTTCTTCGGGGTGAATAAGCGGATCATATTTTGACGGAGATTGAGTTATTGCCGCCAAAGACGCACACTCCGCAAGATTAAGATCCTGCACATTTTTTCCGAAATACTTTTCGGAGGCGGTCTGTACGCCATAACAGCCGTGGCTCATATAGACCGTATTCATATACGCCTCAAGTATTGTCTGCTTAGAGGCATTTTTCTCCAGGTTCAGCGCAGACAGTATTTCATAAAATTTACGATTTACGGTTTTGCCGTTTTCTCCCGTAAGATTTTTAATAAGCTGTTGAGTAAGGGTCGAACCGCCCTGCTTGAAGTGGTATTTGACCGCCGACGATAATGTTCTGAACCAGTCGACACCGCCGTGATCGTAAAAACGCTTATCCTCAAGTGCAATATACGCATTCGCAAGATTTTGCGGTATAACGCTTTCATCCGGATTTTCGCTGTATGTTACCCAAACTCGGTTTTGTTCACCGTGAAGGCGCGAAAGCTCGGTGACTTCGTTGTTTGTGTCATACGCATATATAATTGTGGTTTGATCTTGATTCTCTTTATATTCCTCAAGATTTATCTTACTGTCACCGTTTACGTAAGACACCATAAACACAAGAAGATATAAGCATACAATAACCGCGGTAAGCAAAACGGTAAAAAGAACCGACAACAAAACCGTTGCGCCCTTACTGCGTTTTTTTCTGTTTTTAGGTACTCTCTTTGTGACTGCGCGTCGCTTTTGAGTCATATTTTAAAGTCCTCCGTTTAAAAGATCGGATACGATATAACTATACTGATTTATTGTAACACAAACCGTTGATTATTTCATCATAATTTTGAAAAAATATTATATTTTTCCTATTCTTGTCAAAAATAATATACGGAAGTGAATAAAATGAAAAAAGCCTTACTTAAATGTATCGCCGCATCGGTGGCTGCTCTGACTTTATTAGGTGCCGTAACAGTTATAATTTTAAAATCTCCTAAAAAGAAAAGCAGCTTTACGGAAAGTGAAGAAACTACCGTTGCAGCACTTTACACCATAACCGACTATAACGGTAAAATAGCTTTATTTAAACGCGGATACTCTATGCCGGTGGAAATCTTTGACGTAAATACAAATTCCCTGCCGCAAAGCGACAGGGAGCTTATAATAGTAGGTGTTACGGCTTATTCCGATGAAGAAGCACAAAAGCTTGTAGAGGATTACACAAGCTGAATTTCAATTTTTACACGTTTTTTATCAGAGGGTAATTTTATTTCAAATGTTCCTTTGCTCCGCTCGTTAAAAACGGCTTTTTCTCCGTCAACTGTTACGACATAATTATTTTTGTCATTCATAACAACAAGCATTATGCTGTCTTTACCGTTATAATGCGAAACGTCAGCGGAAAAATGAGTGAAATCGTTTTCGAAGATGTAATTTTCACAAAAGCTGTCAAAGCCGAGATTAAACGTGCCCGCCTTAAAGTATGCAGAAGCCCAAATGTTCACGGGAGCGGAAAGGCCTCCGAAATTATGAAACCATCCTCCTCTACCCGTAGTTATCGAAAGCATTTCAAAAGTATAGTATGAATACTCCACCTCACGCTTCCACGAATCGAGCGCGACCTTGGCTATTTTATATGCAAAATCAGCCTCACCTATATCTAACATGGTTTTCCAAACAAACCATTGATGCGAAAACCATACGTTGCCGTTCCAATAGCCGTTAGTGGCATAATAGCCGGCCTTCATATTAACGGCACTTATACCAACCTTGCTCATCATCTCATCTTCGCTTTCCAAATGAGACAGAATTCTGCTAGTCTGCTCGTCCGTAGTTATTCCGGCCATAAGAGGATATATACCGTCCATAGTCTTATTCATATTTTCGCCCGAATCAGAGCGCAGTTGTTCTTTTGCTTCACCTTTTTCATCGTGAATTACATATGAGTAATACCCCGCCTCATCATCCCACGCGTATTTCTGAAGCCCATTTGATATTCTCTTTATATCTTCCGAATAGGCTTTTACATCTTCGGATTTACCGAGATGCTCGGCTATCACAGAGAGAAGCTTTGCCGTTCTTATAACCTGAGAAGAAGAAATACACGGTGCGGTTTTAAGTTGCAAATTATTTTTGTACATCAGAACTTGAGGCGGAAGATCGTCCATTCCGGAACAATTGTAAAAATACTCAAATGTAGTTGTTAGACCGCTCTTAAATTTAGCGGTGGTTGAACCGTTTATTTTTCCCGCAAGGAAATCATAAAACATCTTTGCCCGGTCGTAATAATCATACAGCTCGGATTTATCAGATGTTTTTTGGAGCATTTCATAATATTGATAAAGATGGACGGGCACAGGAGATCCATGCAGCAAAAACGCATAGTCCTTATTATCCTTATCGCTCAAATACAAATCGAGGATATAATCCGCTATTTTCGGTGAAAATTCAAGCATATCAAGCCCTATAAAGCCCGAATCCCATGTGTAAAAGGAATCCCACCTCTTGCCGGGAGTGTGATGTATAACATATTCTCCGTGATGATAAAGCGGATACACGGTGTTTTGGAACATTGCAGCTCGCAAAAGGCGGTTTGAAAACTCATATTTTTTTCCGCTGTCATTATAGCTTAGCTTTTCAACCGAGCCGGACGCCGATAAATAGATCTTTTCATAATCTTCCGGCGTTTCATATTCTGCACCGCCATACGAAATAACCGCATATTCGGTATGACTTTTCCCCGGCTCTATGTACAAGGTGTGGACAAGAGTATTCTGATAGTATCCCTCGTCGCTGTGTTTCCAGCTGAATTCTCCGGAAAAAGTTTCCATCATATTGTCAAAGCTTTTATCCGGTTGAGATATACGGGGAGTCGGTACATCCTCAAGACAGCCGGAGGGTATGCTGCGAAGTCTTGTTTCATCATTAAATGTTCTCAAAACAAAGGGCTTTTCAACGCCCTCGTATTTTATCTCAACGGTTTTACCGTTTATTTCGTCGCGAACCTTAACATCCGGAACAAAATTATTCTTTTTTGCTTCAACTAATATTTTATTGGTTTCGTCTTTTTCGCATATTGCAAAGAAATCAAATTCTATGCCGCCTTCGCCCTCGGAAACGAGAACGAGATTATAATCCCCTTTATCCACATTACCTATCGGTATCGTGATTTCACCCATATCCTGTGCAGGCGGAAACACAACGTTGTCACCGTTCGCGGTAAAAGCCGAAGGCTTATTATCAACGGTACGGTATCTGACATATAAAGCAGCATCTGAAAAGTTTAAATCATTTTTTATTTTATATACGATTTTGTCGCCTTTTTCTTCTCCGAGACGCGGATATTTCGGCAATATATATCGGTTGTCGTCACGGTCTCCGAGCCCTCTGTGCGAAGTAAAGCGATCGTCAAAAAACTCGCCTTTATGCATGGCATCCATAGTTTCATTATCCCACGGGCGGCTTGTTTTATATGTGAACTCACTGTAATCAAGCGCGTCAAACATAAGCGATTTATTGGGAAGAGAAACTCTGTATGATGTTAAAAACGGGAATTGCAGCGAAGAGAAATAATTGACAAGGCAATTTTGCATAAGCTCTGAATTATTGAAAATCTCTGTCCTGACAAGCACACTCTCATCGCTGAGTTTTGTAAAAGAAACGTCGGAATAAATAACATCTTTCCACTCCAGGTCCTGTCTGTAAGAATAAAAAGAATAATCACTTTTTACATCCCAAGGATGCACCCCAACCGGTATAGTCACATTCGGAGCCTTGGCATCGGTATTTGAAACTGCGGGAAGCGAAATGAAATCAAACCTGACGCCTTTTTCCGTTTCGTGCTCTGTGACCCTTGACACACCGCTGTACTTTTTTGAATAAGGCCCCCATTTAGGCATTACTTCTGACATTTTACTCATAATTCTTACATAGCCTTTCCATTTACAGAATAAAAACCAATCGCTGCAAACATTACAGTTCCGTAGAAAACACGCTGATATTGTATCAGAAAAAAAGCTCTAATTCAAGAAAAAAAGAAGTCGCAAAACACAGTTTCTGCGGCTTCCTTTTGTTTAATTAAATAAAAGCTTATTTATTTTTCTGTCTTTCTTCAATGTCGGATATCATTTGCACGCGACGTGCGTGTCTTCCGCCCTCATAAACACCGGAGAGCCAAGTGTCAACAATCATAAGTGCAAGGTCAAGGCCGACAACTCTTGCACCGAAAGCCAATATATTGGTATCGTTATGCTGCCTTGAAAGAAGTGCCGAATATGGCTCACTGCAAACTACCGCTCTTATACCGTTAACTTTATTTGCCGCAAGAGAAATACCAACACCTGTACCGCATATAAGTATGCCCTTGTCAAATTCCTTTGATGCTACCGCGTTTGCCACAGCCTCACCGTAAATCGGGTAATCGGTACGCTCGGTGCTGTTCGTTCCGAAATCCTTTACCTCTATACCCTTTTCTTTCAGGTGAGCAATAACCTTGCCTTTAAGTTCGTATCCTACATGGTCGCTACCTATTGCTATTTTCATATTAAAACCTCTTTCAATATTCCGTTATACAGCTCGACAGCACCGAAAAATCGGTGCTGTCTGAGCTTGGGAGTTAGGGAGTTCGTTTATCTGATAAACGGATGGAAAACACCTTTTTAGCTATCCTTTGTAACTATATAAGAATCAACCGGGATAGTTTCGGGAGTAGCATTAGCATCAATTGCTTTGCCTGCTTTTACTGTCTCAACCATCGTTTTAAGTGAAACAGCACCGATTCCCGCTGAGTCCTGAGCAACCGTTGCTGAAAGCTCGCCTGCTTTTACGCTGTCTATGGCTTCGGCTGCACCGTCTGTACCTACTACCATTATCTGACCGAGCTTGTTAGCGTTTTTAACTGCCTGTAAAGCACCGAGAGCCATGGTATCGTTGCAGCAATATATAGCCTTAAGATTCGGATATTTCTGAATCATTGAAGCGGCAGTATCAAGAGCCTTCTGTCTGTCCCAGTCAGCCGGCTGAGAAGCAACAAGCTTGAATGCGCTGTTTGCGGTAAATGCATTTGTTGCACCGTTCTTTCTGTACTCACCGGATGCGTTGCCTGCCTTACCTTCGATTATTGCAACCTCGCCGCCGTTCTTTAACTGTTCCATTATATAGTTTGCGCCTTTTTCACCGACTTTTTCGTTATCGGTTGTAGCAAAAGCTATAACACTTCCGCCGGCATTCTTAAGGGTATCCATATCAATCTTTTCATCAATATTCATTACATAAATACCCTTTTTGTTTGCCTCAACTATACCGTTAATAAGGTTGGTCGGGGAAATCGGTGCAACACCTATGGCCTTGTAGCCCTTGGAGATGCAGTTTTCAAGAATTTTAAGCTGACCCTCGGTATCATCCTCGGATTGCGCGGCGAAAATGTCAACGGTTACGCCGAGTTCTTTAGCTTCCTTCTCTATTCCGGCTTTCATATTTGCCCAGAAATCGTTAGAAAGCGGTTTAAGAATGATTGCGTATTCTGCGGTTCCGGAAGAAGGGCCCGAACCGTCGGTCGTTTTCTTGTCGTCGGTCTTACTTCCGCAACCAGCGAAAACAATACCGATAACTACCGTCAATGCCATAACGATACTTAAAATTTTCCTTTTCATAATAAATTCCTCTCTCTTTTTTACTTATTTTTTCAGCAGTTGAAACTACTGTTTAAGCTGATGCCATGCAAAGTCTCCACTCCCGTAAACTCCGCTCTGTTGTGTATGCTCCGAAAAAAGGATTCTGAGATTTTTTTCGGGGAAAGGCTTTCGTGTATGAAAGTGTACCGAATCTATCAAAATGTCCTTCGGAAAATTCTTCATATATACCACTCCGCCGGCGATTATAATATAATCGGGATCAAGTATGTTGACTTCGGTAGCTATAGGAATAGCAAGATTTTTAACATACTTGATTATTCTCGGATCGTCGCCGTGTTCGAAAAAAACATTTTTTATATCGGTTCCGGGAAAAAACTCCGCGGTAATCTTTTCAAGATATTTGCCTGAGCAAATTACTTCGCTGCACCCGACATTTCCGCACGTACACTTTTCCTCAATATTCGGAAACGGTATGTGCCCGAGCTCTCCTGCCGCTCCGTTGCGTCCGCAGTAGAAGCTGCCGTTTAAATAAATGGCATTTCCAAAGCCGGTTCCGATATAAAAACCGAGAACAGTAGAATCTTTCGGAAGACCCAATGTAACAATATCATTTTGAAGAAGAAAATTTACATCGCGGTCAACGTATACGGGTATGCCAAGCTTTTTGCTGAGCGTATCTCCGAACGGTATATTATCAAATCCCTTAAGATTAGGAGTGGATATAACAGTCTTTTTATCCTTGCTGACCATGGACGGCAATCCAATTGCTACCGCTTTTATCGAATCTGCCGCGTTATATCTTTTCACATAATCCGAAATGTTAAGATACAGGGTCTCGATTACATCGCCTTTGTCAAAAATTCTGCTTGAATTTTTTTCGAAGTTGATAATTTCACCGTCACGGCCGACCATTCCGATGCGAAAGTTTGTACCGCCGATATCTATACCGATTGTAAAATCCAATGGTCGGTCACCTCCTTTAAAATTTGCTTTGAATACTATGCTCCTGTTGCTGTACGAAATTCTTCTCTCATTATTTCCCAAGCCTTTTTAAGGTCTTTGTCCTTTGAGAAAAGTCCGGACGAGCCTACAATAAATACCTCAGCTCCGGCTTCGTAAAGCTCCTTAAACGTCCTCTGATTGCAGGAACCGTCAATCTCGATTAAAAACTTATAACCGTATTTTTCTTTAAGCTCCTTAGCTTCTCTGATTTTGCCGAGCATCTCTTTTATAAAAGGCTGTCCGGCAAATCCGGGATCCACCGTCATAATGGTAAGCTTATCTATGCGGTCAATATATTCTCTGATATACGAAAGCGGGGTTGCAGGATTCAAAACCACACCTTTTTTGCATCCTAATGCTTCGATTTTATTCATAATACGGAAAGCATCGGTGTTTATAGTTTCGGCGTGCGGACAAATATAGCCTGCTCCGTTTTCAGCTAAAACTTCAATATAATCATCGGGATCGGTGACCATAAGATGGCAGTCAATAGGCTTTTTGGCGATTGTTGAAAACACCTTTACGAAATCCGGAGACAAAGTAATGTTTTTCACAAAATGTCCGTCCATTATATCGACGTGATAGAGGTCACATCGCTCATTTAATATTTCCGCCTGATTTTTAATATCAAGAAGATCCATACACATGAGCGACGGGTTAAACATAGGTTCCATAAAAATACCTCCTTTAAGCTGCACGGTTATTTTTTGTTAGCTACGAATCGGTCAAGAGCAACGGAGCCGATGATAAGAGCGCCCATTACAACCTGCTGAAGCGTACTCGAAAGTGAAAGTATATTCATACCGAAGTTGATAACGCCGATGATAAGACCGCCCATTACAACTCCGAAGATCTTACCCTTGCCTCCGAAGAAGCTTGTTCCGCCGATAATCGAAGCGGCTATTGCATAAGTCTCAAAGCCTGTTGCCGCTGCCGGCTCTGCCGAGCCTACACGACCGAGAAGAACCACACCGGCTATACCGGCGCAAATACCGGAAATAATGAAAACTATAAGAGTATGAAGATTTACGTTTATACCCGAATACCAAGCGGATTCTTTGTTTCCGCCGAGCGCATAGATATTACGACCAAGCTTCGTTTTTTTAGTGAGAAACGCAAGGATCAAAGCTACAATAACCGCTATTATCGCAACAAGAGGAATGCCTATAACAGATTTTGAAATAACTCTTGTAAAACTTGCCGGGAAGCCGTAAACCGCGCTTGAATTTGAGATTATAAGCGTAACGCCGCGATAAATTGCCTGTGTGCCAAGCGTAATGATGAACGGATGAAGTCCTGTAACATTTACAAGGAACCCGTTAAGGAAACCGAGGAATGCACCGAGCAAAATTCCGAGAAGAACAGCAACTATCGGGTTTACCCCTGCCACCATTAACTTTGCCATACACATTCCGGTCAGGGCTACCACAGATCCTACTGAAAGATCGATGCCGGCAATAAGAATTGCAAAGAACTCACCCATTGCAATAAGTATATTTACCGAGCTCTGTGCCAAAATCTGAGGTGCCGTAGAGCTTGAGAAAAAGTATGTTGGTTTTAGTATGGCCAAGATGGCAAGAAGGATTATAAGAATACCAAACGTGCCGTACTTCTGCCAGATCGTGTTAAAGGTTAATTTTTCTTTTTTTAATGTTTTAGACTGTGACATTTTAATTAGTCCTTTCTTTAAGGTCGGCAGTTGAAGCCATAATTATTTTTTCTTCTGTTGCGTCTTTATGCGGGAAGGTTTTTACGATCTTACCCTCACGGAAAACCGCTATGGTATCACACACCGACAAAAGTTCCGGAAGCTCTGATGATACAACAAGTACGCCCTTACCCTCATCGGCGAGCTTACGCATCAAAGTGTAAATCTCGCTTTTAGAACCAATGTCGATTCCCTTTGTAGGTTCATCAAAAATAATTATTTGAGAATCTGCGGCAAGCCATTTTCCGAGTATGACTTTTTGCTGGTTGCCGCCGGAAAGCTCTGTTATATTTTGATCAACTGAAGCGCATTTTATATTCAGGTTTTTCTTTTGCTCCTCTGCACATTCCTTTTCAAATTTATCGTTTGTAAGACCTATGGTGCCTTTTCCCTTTGAAGTCTTGATAAACGGAAGAATCGAAATATTCTGCTTAATATCAAAGTTATAAAAGAAGCCTGTCTCACGACGATTTTCGGTTACCATTGCAAGACCGTTCTTTATGGCGCTGTAAGGACTATTGATTTTAACCTGTTTGCCGTGAATGAATATATCTCCTGCCGAGCGAGGCTCAGACCCGAATATTGCATTCATCATTTCACTTCTGCCGGAACCGACAAGTCCCGAGAATCCGAGGATTTCACCCTTATGAAGTTTAAACGAGACATTCTTAACCTTTTGATCCTTACGGGACAAATTACGAACCTCAAAAATGACTTCTGTATTCTCGTAGGTATCGGGAGCATCCTCATGCTGATAAGTATTCTGAATTTTTCTTCCTACCATCATGGTAACGAGATCGTCTGCCGTAACACCTTTTACGTCTCTCGTGCCGACGTAAGCTCCGTCTTTCAGCACCGACACCCTATCGCCTATTTCAATAATTTCACCGAGCTTGTGAGAAATAAAGACTATTCCCTTGCCCTCTTCCTTAAGCTGACGAACTATCTTAAACAGATGATTTACTTCCTCACTTGTCAAAGAAGCCGTAGGCTCATCCATTATGATTACTTTACTGTCGGCGGCAAGAGCCTTGGCTATTTCAACCTGCTGTTTTTCGGAAATACTTATATCCTCAACAAGAGTTTTGGGGTCTCGTTTTAATCCTACCTTCGAGAGCAGCTCTTTTGCACGCTCATTCATATACTTATAATCTACGACCTTAACAGGGCCGTATTTTTTCATCGGCAACTTACCGACAAAAAGGTTTTCCTGAATGGAAAGTTCGTTTATGACGCTCAGTTCTTGGTAAATTACGCTGATGCCATTTTCGGCGGAATCCTTGGGAGTTAGCCTTTTATAGCTTTTTCCTCCGACAATTATTTCTCCCTCAGTGGGCTGATAAACGCCGCTGAGAATTTTCATAAGTGTCGACTTTCCGGCGCCGTTTTCACCGAGCAGCACATGTACTTCACCGGGCTGTATGTCAAATGTTATATCTTTAAGTGCCGTTACGCCCGGGAACTTTTTAACGACGCCCTTCATCTCAACTAATGCGCTCATTTTTTCCTCCTTGAAATCTATTATTTTCACATATTAATTGTGTCCGTATGTGAAGAGTATATACATTTTATTGGGTAAAGGTTTACTCAATTTCCAAAAATATACGGGAAATAATATTTCCCGTTTGCTTATGTTAGCTGATTTTTTATGCGGTTGTTCTTTTAACAAGCTTTACGGGAATAACATAAATATCATTTTTGTTTTTTGTCTCATTATTCTCGATTAGATTTAAAAGAGTTTCAACTGATTTTTTACCGAACATATCGGTATCCTGCTGTATTGTGGTTATCGGCGGATCGCATATCTCTGACAGAGTAATGTCATCAAATCCGACGATCTTGCATTTTTCAGGCACAGATATTCCGCAATCCTTAAGAGCCTGCAAAGCACCGAGTGCCATCATATCGTTATTACAAAAAATTCCGTCAAACTTTTTGCCGTCGGCTATGACTTTTTTTATCGCGTCATAAGATGAAGCGTAACTGACATCCGTTTTTATAACATTTCCCTCGTTAAGCGGCAAAGAATACTTTTTGTGAGCGTCAACATAACCTTTATATCTGTTTCGTGTGGTAGAATAATAGTTTTTGTCGCTCAGCATCAATATATCCTTACAGCCATCCTTTATAAGAGCCTCCGTAGCTAAAAAACCGCCCATCTCATTATCTGAAATTATCAGGGTACCCGCATGCTCAGGACGACGGTCTATGTGAACTACCGGTATTTTGTAATCTTTATATATCTGCTTAACATCGCTCTTTGTACTGATATAGATTATACCGTCAACATCTTTGGCGGCAAGCGAAGAAATATGCTTGTCCTCTGTGCTGCTGTCCTCGTTAGAGTCGCACACAAAAACGGTATAGCCTTTTTGCAACAGAGACGTCTCGATGGAACGGATAATCTTAGCAAAGAATTCGTTTGTTATATCTGGGACAATAACACCGATGCTCTGCGTTTTATTGGTTCTGAGCCCTTTGGCATTAAGATTTACCTTGTAGCCGTACTTATTAACAATATTCATAACTTTTCTTTCGGTCTCTGAGGAAAATCTGCCGTTATGATTTAAAACGCGCGAAACGGTGGCGATGGACACACCGGACATTTCGGCAATCTCAACCATTGAAATTTTCCCTTTCAATTTAAATACCTCCGAAAAATTATGTAATCGTTTGCTCAGTTTGTGATAAATAACGGGTAATCGTTTACCCTACGCCCATAGTTTACTTCCGGTTACGGCAAAAGTCAACTCTTTTTTTGCAGAAAAAACATCTTTGTCAGAAGTGCTTAATTCTTCATATTGCACATTGGTCAAAAAGTAAACTTTAAATTGCAAACGTCAAATTTGCGGCTCTCCGTTTGTGCATTTTCACACAAAAAAAACGCGTTGCTCATTTTAGAGCAACGCGTTTTTAAAAGCAATTATTTACTTGTTTTTACCAAACACCTTTTGGAACCAATTTTGTTTGCTGCTTTCTGCCTGAGTAGTAACCTCCGCAGCCTTTTCAATACTCGGTGTTTTCATAACGAACATTACGCTTGACTCTATACCGTCGGCAACCGAAGAGTAAATCTTATATTCGTTACCGTATTCAATCATTTTGGTGGCTTTCTGTAAAAGCTCATCGGAATTATCGGTAAGCACACCGTATTTTTCAAGCTTTGATGCAAAATCAGCCGCGCTGACGGAATTCATCAGATTTGTTATCTTTGTCATATTGTCTTCATTTAACAAAGTGCTGAGACTGTTAAGAAGCTCCTGGTTGCTATCAAGTTCGCTCTGGATATCCGAAATCTTACTCATGGTATCAGGCAAATTATCTATTGCGGCCTGTACCTCCGGATCCTGCATATCGTTTGATAGACTCTGAAGAAGCGGAAGTGCGTCTTTAAACTCACCTGAAGCCGACGGAAGAAGGCTTAAGAACTGCTGTACATTGGGGTCAGAAAGCAGTTTTATCATCTTCTGGAGGTCGGAATTATTTGATGAATCAAGAAGAGTTTTAAGCGTTTCTATATTTTGCGGAGTAAGGTTCTTGGAAAGAACATCAATAAGAGGCTTATTACTCTCATAAAGCGATGTTGCATCATTTATCATCTGTGCAAGCTCGCCGAGCTTGTCGGGATTTGACATAAGAGTCGATAAGACGTTATTGGGATCTATTGACTTAATCGAGGATTCAATTTCCTTGAGCTGATTAAGGCTTGATTTTAAATCATCAACGCTTGAAGGAACAGCCATATTATTACTTACTGCCGAAAGAGGAAGGATCGCAAAATACATATTTGTAAGTTCAAAATCCGTTACATCGGCGGTAATTGTAAAGTTATCGTTAAAGGTGATATCGGCAGCGTCTTTGAGAGTTTTGGAATCTAAGCCAAGCGTCTCGTTAATTCCGGGGAAGCCGGCCACCACAGCTACTTCCTTTGAACCGTCTCCCTGAGAAATGCCGTTTTCCACTTTTACGTTTTGAAAGTTGGTTTCGGGAAGAATCATACCGCCGACGGCCAGCACGGGATTACAAACCTTGACATCCTTACCGTTGATTTTTTCGGTTTTAAAGATGTTGTTTGTCATCTGTATTTCTATCTTTACCTTACCGCTCTTGCCGGCAAGCTCGGAGGCAGCTATTTCTTCATCATTAAGATAGTATTTAATAGAGATGCTTACAGGAAGCGTCTTATTGCTTGTGCCGCGATAATAAAGGTCGGTAGTCGGCATATTCCAGAACAAGCCACCGTCCTTAAAATAGGGTTCGGTATCACTCTTAACATTTGTTACATTTTCAAGGTCCGTAACATCTCTGAGGTAAACCTCGGGGGTGTCGGTGTGAATCCAATCGGTAACGGATATATTTTGAACCGCACCGGAGTTATCAAGTGTAGCGTAAACCGTTTCGGTTTTTTTATAATTATTGATTCTGTTTGTGTAAATAGTTTCCTCGGTCTTTTTATCAACCTCGGCTACCGTGTCGTCGTCCTTTTTGGACGAGCAACCGGTAAAGGTGACACAAAGCATTGAGAAAACAAGCAAAACACAGATTATACTTTTGATTTTATTTGTGTTTTTCATTTTGCTGCCTCCGATTTCTTAGCCTTGACGGCTTTTATTTTTGCCTTTGATTTCTTAAATTTTTCTTTCGGCATTGTACGCCAATTAAACGAAGTTTTGTTTATGAGTTTTTCACAGATATAAAGTATGGGCGGCAAAGTACAGATTATTATAAACGCACTTATGATTGCACCGCGTGCAAGCATACCGCAAATGCTCTTGACTATCTCTATATCGCAAATCAGATAAACACCGAAGGTCGCAACAAAGAACACCATTGCACTTTGGAAAATCGAACGGTCGGATTCGTTGGCAGCCTTTCTGATGGCTTCATCCTTAGACAGACCCTTTCTCAGTTCTTCACGGAACCTCGAGGTTATGAGTATAGCATAGTCAACCGTTGCGCCGAGCTGTACGCAACCGATTATCGTAGGCGCGATAAACGGTATCGTCTCGCCGAACATAAACGAAAAACTCTCGTTTATAAATATTGCTATCTCTATCGACGCAACAAGTATTACAGGTATTGATATTGACTTGAAGATAATCGCTATAAGTATAAATATTGCCGCGACGGAAATTATATTGGTTATTATAAAGTCTCGGTTCGTTACATCAACAAGATCCTTAGTCATAGCACCCTCGCCTGTCAGATAACCGTTCGGGTCATACTTCAATACAATACTCTTCAGCGTATCTATCTGTGCATTTTCTTCATCGGTTGCCGTAGCGTAGCTTGTATTTACCATCATAAGCTGATAACCGTCTTTAATGCAGATATTACGAATATCATCGGGAATCATATCGGCGGGTATTGCAGAACCTAAAAACTCGTTCATTGCAACTACGTTTGTTATACCGTCAACATCTTCAATTTCCTGCTCCATAGCTTCAAGCTTCTGGCTCGGTATATCATCGCTTACTATAATGAAATGTGTAGTTGCCATATTGAATTTATCTTTCATTTCGTGAAGTGAAACAATAGACGCGAGGTCGGAGGGAAGAGCCTTATCCATATTGTAGTATACATTAACGCTCTTTGAAGCTCCGTATGCGGGAATTATAAGAAGAAGGAAGATTATTGCAATTACACGGCGATGCTTAAGGGTGAATTCATTAAGCTTACCGAAATGAGGAACCAAGCTCTTATGCCTTGTCTTTTCGATTTTATCGTCAAGCAAAAGTATAAGTGCCGGAAGGAATGTAACAACCGTGATAACACCGAGCAATACGCCCTTTGCCATTACAAGACCTATGTCAAGACCGAGCTTGAAGCTCATAAAACAAAGTGCGAGGAAGCCGAATACCGTAGTCAATGAGCTGCCTGCCAGCGATACAAACGTACTGCTTATTGCCGAAGCCATTGCCATGGTTCTGTCGTCATTATGCTTGCGTTCCTCTTCGTAACGGTCCATAAGGAATACCGAGTAGTCCATGGTAACGCCGAGCTGCAGTATAGCCGCTATACACTGTGTAATATATGATATTTGCCCGAAGAAAATGTTTGTACCCATATTATATACAACCGCGGTACACAGTGCCATAAGAAGCACAAACGGCAAGACATACGATTTCAGGGTAAACATCAAAACAATAAGAGCGAGCACTATTGCAATAACTACATAAAGCGGAGCCTGCGCGTCGGCAAGAGCCTTAGTATCATACATTATTGTGGAAACACCGCTCATAAACATATTTTTGTTCATACATTTACGTATGGACTTTATAGCATCCATTGTTGACTCGGAAGCGCCGCCCTGCGTAAATTGAACCATCATAAGTGTGGCATTACCGTCTTTACTGTAAAAGACGTTCTTTAAGTCATCGGGAAGCATATCCTCGGGAATCGATATATCAGCGATATCATCGACCCACATAACATTGCTTACTCCGTCGATTTCGGAAATTTCTTCCTTCAGCTTGACAGCGGTTTTTTGATCCTCGTTTTCAATAACAACAATGGCACTTGCAGCGTTATTGAATGTTTTATCAAGGATATGCTCGCCCTGTACCGAATTAAGGTCTTCCGGCAGATAAGACAAAATATCATAGTTTACGAATGTGTTAAGATAACATATTATCGACGGTATCAATAATATAAGGCAAACTATAAGGACTGTTTTGGGGTGTTTTGCAATTCCCCTTGCCATTTTGTCTATCATCGTATCTCCCCTTTGCTATAATAATTTACTAAGCTAACATTTTTTTGACGGCCAGATGAATTTCCGGTCGTATTTCTTCTATGGTGAACGGAGATCTCGAAAGGATAGCATTCGAAGCGGTTGTGAATATCATTGTAGAAACGAGTAACAACAGCTTCTTGGCATTCTCGGGAGGATTTCCGAGTTTAACTATTATATCTGTAAGATAATCAAAATCGAGTTTGATGTTATCGTCGCCGTTATCGATTATCAGCGAATACAATATTGAGCTTTTTTCGCTTATCACGGAAAGCATTTCTTTATTTTCAATCATATAATCTATAATTGCGTCAACAAAAAATGTGAGCTGATCGACAGCCTCCATTTTGTTATCGGTGTTTATATTTTTCATCTGCGCTATAACAGACTTTATAATCGCTGCGCTCTTATAAAGAATTATCTGATCCATAAGGTCGTATTTATCATGAAAATAGAGATAAAACGTACCCTTTGCCACGCCTGCACATTTGACAACTTCATCTATCGGGGTGGTGTTTATACCGTTTTTTGCAAATAGATTATATGCGGCTTCTAAAATTTTATTACGTTTTTTAAGTTTGTTTTCTTCCACACTCGGCATTTTACACTATCTCTTTCGGTTAAATTTCTGAGGCTTAACAGAATTTTATCATCCACCGCAAATTAAAGTTCTGCGCTCTTTAAAATGACCGTTAGTCACTTTTTACATTTCAAAATGCTACTCCAAAAATGACCAACAGTCAATAATTTGTTTCAATTGTTAACAAACTGTTCACAAACGTTGAATTTGTGTACATAAACGATAATTATTAAATTTATTGTTTGTGCATTTTGCTAAACAGCTTGATTTGTAATAATTTACAACATAAAAAAACAGAGCACGGAAAAACCGTACTCTGTTCAATGCAAAATGCAGATTATTCGCCCTTCATATCAAGGAGCTTAACCTTGCCCTCATAGGATTCCTGAGAAACCTTGATAGAATCGGTTATAGCAGCCTCAATGTCGTCATCCTCAACGCCGAGGTCACGGGTGTACTTATCAGTTATGAAGAGATCATAGTCCATAATGTAGGGAAGCTGAAGCGGATCCATACCGGAATCAATGCCTCTCTTCTTATAATCTTTAACAATACCGTACATACCGAGCTTCATCATAAACGGAGGTATGCCGACAATCTTTCTGTTATGCATTCCGCGAGCCTCATATACAATACCGAGGAATTTATCCCACTTCATATTGTACATGCTGATCGGAATAGCCTCAAAGCCTTTGGCACCCTCTTTGGTTGCTGCACCGGCAATAGCCTGACCAACCTGGCGGCAAGTAAGCATTGCTGTACCACCCTTCGGATAAAGGGTAAAGGGAAGCTTGTCCATACCGGAAATCTGCTCAATAAGAACAGTCCAAACAGGTCTTCTGCCCGGCTGAGTACCGAATATGTAAGGAAGCTCAAGAACTGCTACGCTGAAGTTGTCATCGCAAGCCTTTTTACAAACATCTTCCTGAATAAGACGAGATTTGAAATAGGGGTTTCTCTCTTCAAGATTCATATCAGGCTTGATTTTAGCAAGATATGAGAAGTAAGAACCAAGAACAACAGCTCTCTTAACGCCTGCTTTTTTGCAGAGCGGGAAGATTCTCTCAAGCGGAGCAATGTTGTATTTGTAGTAATAATCCATTACGGGCGCCGGGAATTCTTTTCTCTCGTCAACGCCTGCTGCGAAGATAAAGCAATCACAGCCTTCGAGCATCTGTTCAATTTCCTCATCCGTCTTCTTGTTGATATCGCCGAAAACGAGTTCCATTTCCTTCGGAATGGGAGCTCCCTCCGGAAGAGGCGGAAGAGCAACGCTCTTTACCTGGTGACCTCTCTTAATGAGAGTCGTGGCAGCTTCACAGCCGAGAAGGCCTGTACCGCCGATCATAAAGATTTTCATAGCAATTCTCCTGTCTAACTATATATTTTTGCTAAATTAAAAACTAAATCAGTCCTTGAATACGGGGTCAAAGAGCGGAAGCTTTGAAATCTTCATAACGCTGCTGAAAATATGGCCGCCGAGTACCGGCATAAGTCTGCCGAAATAATTCATAAATGCAGCATCAAAACCGTGAACGCCGAGCGGACGTCTTGTTCTAATGTCATGCATTATCATCTTTACCATTCTGTCGCAAGAGGTGCTGACAGCATTGAGCATCTTCTGGCCCTTTGCGTCGGAAGCATCCTGACTTCTGAATATATCTGTCTTTGTAAAGCCGGGGCAAACTATGCCGACATAGCATTTACCGCGAAGCTCTTCTCTGAGTGATTCGGAAAGAGACTTAAGAGCAGCCTTACTTGCGGAATATACCGAAGTACCTGCAAGAGACATAAGAGAAGCCGAGCTATCGATGTTGATGATTCCGGGAGTCTTTGACTTGAGAATCATCGGAAGAAGCGTATGTATCGAATAAACCGCCGAATAGAAATTGATATTCATAGCCTTTTCAATATCAGCCATTGAATAATGTTCAAATCTGTCGAACTTCGGCAAAATTCCCGCATTATTGACAAGTATGTCGGGATGAATGTCATTATCCTCAAGGTACTTTGCAAAATCTATCCAATTTTGCTCAACCGATACGTCGAAAAGCTTATAGCTGAATTTTTCGGCATTGGGGCCGAGCTCCTCAACTACCTTTTTCATTTTTTCCTCGCTGCGAGCGATACCGATAACGGTGCAACCATGATCAACGATAAGGGATTCGGCAATTCCCTTGCCCATACCGCCTGACGCGCCAGTTACGATAACGGTCGTATTATTCATCCAATTCTGATCCATAACTCTCTCCTTTGGAATATTGAATTTTTATTCACTCGTATTATTGTAACTCAAAGGTAAATATATTTCAATAGTTAGTTGTCTCAAATTTAACAAAAATATGCACAAATTTTAAAGCGTCGACGTATTTTTGTTAAACTCAGTCCAAATCTACATCCTTTTTATTATCGGCAAGTCCGTGATTATATATTTTTCGATTGTCAAGTGCCCAAAGCCGGCCGGAGAAATCATCCTCTTTAAGCGGTGTAATTGCCTCATGTATCTGATATACTCTCGCATCCATAAGGTCAAGCTCAGAGAGAAGCTCTGCCTCAAGAAAGAGAGGTCTTACCGCTGCCCCGAATTCCGGCTCGCCGTGATGAGACAAAATCATATGCTCAAGCAGCATTTCACGTTTTTTATCAGTTCCGAGCTTGTCGGCTGCCTCTCGTACCATCATAGCACCCATAACAAGGTGTCCTATAAGATTGCCCTCTACGGAATATCCGTTCGCAAGCCCTGTTTCACCCACGTTAAACTCAAGGGTCTTGGCTATATCGTGGAGAATGGCACCCGACAGCAAAAGATCTTTATCCACAAACGGATAAACCTCGCATACGCCCTCGCAAAGCTTCACAATAGACAGAGTATGCATTAAAAGTCCGCCGCGTATGGCATGGTGTAACTTATATGCCGCCGGCCATTTCAAAAGCTTTTCTTTGTTTTCTGTAAAGATTGTACCGACAAGCTTTTTCAAATCCTCATCTGAAAAAGCGTTTATTATCTCCGTGATCTTATTATACATATATTCGCCGGTGTACCCCGCGTGCCTGACATAATCGGTAATATCCACATTATCCTCGGGTGTTACTTTACGCATTTTTTCAACGCGCAGCTGATCGGCACCGTTATACTGTGATATTGTACCGCGAACCTTGACAAACATATCGGTTTCAAATTTTCCGTGTGTATTTTCATTGTAGTCCCAAAGCTTTGCGGAAATTTCACCGTCGTTGTCTGAAAGAATCATATCAAGATATGCTCCGCCTCGTGAGCTTGTCTTTTTTTCACATTTTGTCAGTATTCCGAACCCGTCAACAAGACCGTTATTGTTAAGCTTAGTAAAATTCATTTGTTTTCTCCGTTCTTCTCTTCCGTCTTTGCTTCGATAACATAATCGTCCTTTGTATCTTTAACAAACTTATTAAAGCTGTATGTGCCCCACATATCCATAACACCGTTGAAAACAAAGCAGATACCGATAAAGCGGAACGCAAACATAGCAGTTTCAAAAGGTCTTATCGCCATAATGAGTCCGAGCACAATCGCTACAACGGCGAAAAGCAGCGACAGCCACCACATCGGAAAATGATTGCGAGCAAGCATTACGGCACGTTGGATATTGATAAGTCCGTCAATTATGGCGACTATACCGAAAATGAACGGAATTACAGAGTAAACAACGTCTTGCTTAAACATAAGGAAAATGCCTATTGCGGCAATTATAATGCCGCTGACAAGAGTTATAGAAAACAGCGACGAAACCGAACGGCATGAAAAGAATTTAATTACGAGATAAATACCCGCAAGAACAAAAAGGCCTCCGAAAAGATAACATGCCACTTTAGCTATCTGCTCTGGAAAAATCATAAGAAGCATTCCCGTGACAAGATAAATTGCCGCCGAAGCAAAAAAGCTTGCCTTAAGGTTTTTAAAGAATTTTTCAAGTTGAGTCATATAAGCATCTCCTTTTAATATTTTAATGCCTTAGCATATTCGCGCGGAGTCACACCGTACTCTCGTTTAAAGCAATATATGAAATAACTCTCGGAGCAAAATGACAAATAGCAGCTTATCTCGCTGTAATCATATTTGCCCTTGAGCAATGATTTTGAAAGCTCCAATTTTTGTCTCAAAATAAAACGGCTGATATTCTGACCCGTCGTTTTTTTAAACAATGCGGAAAGATAATCCGGTGACAAAGAGCACACCTTTGAAAGCCCGGCGAGCGTAAGCTTTTTTTCAAGATTTTCCTTGATATAGCTTATACACTTTCTCACAGGCGGCGGATAATCCTTGCCTATTGATGAATAGCGTACAAGATTTGTAAGCTCTATTGCCTTTTCCTGCAAAAACGGCGGTATACTCTCTGACGAAGTCATGGAATCGACTCGGCGTATCATTTTGTCACTCATCTCATATGCCTCGGATTCACAGAGCCCTCCTTCAATGGCATACCGTATAGCGAGGGTTATACAGCTTACCGCCCAATACTGCATTTGACGCAAGTTGTTTTCGGAAAGTTTGCCTATTACGAGCCCATTGCTAAAAAATTCGTCCATGGTATAGCTGAGACGCTCTGTGTCTCCCTGTTCGATACAGGTATAGAACAGTTTTTCCGCCTCATATGCAGTATGAGCTTTGCTTTCAAGTTCATTGTATATAGGATTTGCGCTTTTTTCGGGCAAAATCTCAATTTTTTCAAGACGAAATTTTTTCATATTGCTCTCCTTCCGCGATAAATAATTGTAACACTAAGACCTGCAATTTTCAACGGTATCTTTATATAAAAATAAGAATTTTAAAAAGCAGAAAAAAATGAAAGCGTATCCAAAAGGACACGCTTTCATTTTTTAAAAATCAGTTTTCTTTACCGGTTTCATCGGACGAATTTTTCTTTTCATCCGAATCAACTTCCTTTTCCGCCTCTGAGGCTACATCCTTCGTAAGATATTTCTTTTCGTCGTTGAAATTATCTTCAAGGTCCTTTACCGCCTCGTCCGCGTTTTTATCATCAACGGCTGACGGCTTGTCTTTTTCGACAGTCTCGGTTTTATTTTCAACTTTTTCACTCTTTGGCTCATAAGGTGGAAGAGTTCCGCCCTCCATAAGGATTTTAAACTGCTCGGCGTCTATCTTCTCTCTCTCGACAAGAGCCTTTGCAACGGCGTGAAGCTTATCAATGTGCTCGTTTAAGATTGACTCTGTACGGTCGTAAGCCTTGAGAATTATCTTCTCAACTTCCTCGTCTATCTCACAGGCAACCGCCTCGGAATAATTGCGCATATGATTGTAATCTTTTCCGAGGAAAACCTCATCGTTTCCTGTACCGAAGGTTATCGGTCCGAGTTTTTCGCTCATACCGTACTTTGTTATCATCTTACGAGCCGTATCGGAGGCTCTTTCGATGTCGTTGGACGCACCTGTTGAAATATCGTTGAAAATTATCTTTTCGGCAACACGTCCGCCGAGGAGCCCGACTATATCGTCAAGCATACGGGACTTCATAAGATGCATCTCGTCTTTTTCAGGCTGATACATGGTAAAGCCGCCTGCCATACCGCGCGGAACAATCGAAATATGCGTTACAGGATCCTTATGCTCAAGATAATACGAGGTAACGGCATGACCTGCCTCGTGATATGCGGTAATTTTCTTGTCGCGCTCTGTCATACGGTGCGACTTCTTTTCTGTTCCGACAAGGACTTTCATTGCAGCCTCTTCAATGTCGGGCATTGTAATAGCTTTCTTTTTGCGCCTTGCCGCCAAAAGAGCGGCCTCATTAAGCAAATTTTCAAGATCGGCACCCGTAAAACCGACAGTCTGCGATGCTATTGACCTCAAATCAACGTCGGGTCCTAAGGGCTTACGCTTCGCGTGAACCTTCAAAATAGCCTCTCTGCCGTCAATATCCGGATACGAAACAGTTACCTGACGGTCAAAACGACCGGGTCTTAACAGCGCAGGGTCAAGTATATCGGGACGGTTTGTTGCCGCTATAACTATTACACCCTGATTTTCGCCGAAGCCGTCCATTTCAACAAGCAACTGGTTAAGGGTTTGCTCACGTTCATCGTGACCGCCGCCCATACCGGCACCTCTGTGACGTCCTACGGCATCAATTTCATCTATAAATATTATAGACGGAGAGTTCTTTTTAGCCTGATCAAAGAGGTCACGGACTCTTGACGCACCTACGCCGACATACATTTCAACGAAGTCCGAACCCGATATTGAGAAAAACGGAACACCCGCTTCACCGGCAACCGCTTTTGCAAGAAGAGTTTTACCTGTGCCGGGAGGTCCTACAAGGAGCACACCCTTCGGTATTCTTGCGCCGAGCGCGTTAAATGCCGACGGATTTTTAAGAAATTCAACTATCTCTTCGAGTTCCTCTTTTTCTTCATCGGCTCCTGCTACATCATCAAAGGTTTTTTTCTGTTTGCCGTCATTGGCGTCTTTAACCCTTGCTTTTCCGAAAGAGAGTGTGCGGTTATTCTCGTTTTGGAATGACTGATTCATTTTGCGGAACATCAGCAGCATAATGACGGTCAACACTATCATTATGACAACCGTAGGCAACAGGCTTATAAGCCACGAGCCCGAATTACCCGATTTATAGTCCATTTTAATCTGATTATCGGGATTTTGCTTATTGTATTCAACAACGCTGTCGTGAATATCGTCAACAAACATCGAAACATTCGGCACGGTATATTTATAAGTAGTGTCGTCGTCCCCGAATAACTTGTACTCCAAGCTTCCGCTTGCAAGATTCAAGGTGTACTCTGACACCTCGTTATCTTCAAACAAATCAACTATTTCGTAATATTGTTTTTTATCTCTCTGCGTATCGCCCATTGTTGCGTAAATCGAAATACACAAAACAAATATAAGCGGAATTACGATATACGGAGCTATTGCTTTCCAGTCAATTTTTTTCAATTCACTAATCACTCCTCAGAGTTGTAATTTTGCACTATCGGTTGTTACTTTTCGTAAACCTTAGGCTTTAATATGCCTACATACGGAAGATTTCTGTACTTTTCGTCATAGTCAAGGCCGTAGCCTACAACAAAAGCATCCGGTATCACAGCGCCGCTGTAATCAGCCTTGAGGTCTACAAGACGTCGCTCCGGTTTATCAAGCAAGGTACAAATCTTAAAGCTTGCCGGATTGCGGCGAAGAAGAATATCTTTAAGGTAACTCAACGTTTTGCCGCTGTCGAGAATATCCTCTACTATAAGCAAATCTGCGCCCTCAACAACATTTGTGTCGAGGTCCTTGATTATTTTGACTACGCCGCTTGTTGAAGTACCCGAGCCATAGCTCGATACCGACATAAAGTCTATACAGCACGGAATATCTATGGCGCGCATAAGGTCGCCCATAAATACCACCGAGCCCTTCAACACGCTGACCAAGAGTAATTTTCTGCCGCTGTCGCGGTAATCGTCGCTTATCTGCTTACCGAGCGACGTAACTATTTCCTTTAATTTCTCTTCGGACAAGAGAACGCTCTCAATGTCATTCTTATAGTCTACCTTCATTAATTCTCCCCCGTTAAACCTGTTATAATTATAAATCTTCTTGTACCTTTATCGACGCGAAATTCAGATGATGTACCGAAGCCCTCAACCCAAACGGTTTTTTCTCCGCTGCTGACAACCGGTATACAAACTCTCTTCGGCTGCGGAATTTTAGCTTCGTTAAACAGCTTTTTAAGCGTCTTTGTATTCTTTCTGCGCGCAGAAGAGAATTTATCCCCTTCTTTTCTGCTCCGCACCGAAAGAACATTGCCTATTTTATCACAATCCACGGCATTATCCAATAGCACTTTGTTAAGATTTTGTAAATCTTTTTGAGTGAAAATCTGAATTTTAAGCTTACCGTACGGATATTCCACGACGCCGTCTTTTACATTGAACGTTACGGAAAATGGTAAATACTCCTCTGTTTTTTCGGAAAGGACGAGCGAACCGTCATTGTGAGCAAGTATTATTTTCCCCGGCAATGTTATGCTTTTAGCCGTGCCTACCGCTTTTTCGGCATCATATATGTGGACTGCGGCTATATCCTTTTTAATATTTTCGCTTAAAAACTTCATTAAGATCCTGCGGCGCAATGCCTTGGGATAACCCGAAAGCTTCTCTTCGTCCAAGCCGAGCGAAGTTTTACATTCGGAGTATTTAAGCTCTGCGATTTCTTCTATCAGCTTTTCGTCATCCGTCGCATTTTCAGTAAGTCGGGAAAATGCCGAAAGAACGGACGGATTCATTTTTTGCAGAGTCGGAAAAACTACGTTTCTGATAACATTTCTTTTGTATTCGTTTTGAAGATTTGTGCTGTCGGTAACAAAATCAAGAGAATTTTCTTTACAGTACAATTCAATATCGTCGCGCGAAGTCATAATGAGCGGTCTTATTATATTGCCGCGTATCGGCGGTATACCGCAAAGTCCCTTGCAGCCCGTTCCGCGTACAATGTTCAAAAGTACGGTTTCGGCACTGTCGTTAAGGTTATGTGCCGTTGCGATTTTTGCGTTTTCGCCTGCCATATTTTTAAAGCACTCATACCTTTTTCGCCTGCCGCACTCCTCTTCGCTCTCGCCCGTCTTTTTACACTCAAGCGGTATGTCAAAGCGGAATACGGTCAATTTTATTCCCAGGCTTTTGCAAAAATCGGAACAAAATTTTTCATCTCGCAAAGCCTCTTCGCCGCGTATACCGTGGTTTACGTGAACAGCTTCGACTTCAAGCGAAAGCGAATCCCTGAGTGAAACAAGAGCATGTGTAAGACACACCGAATCCGCTCCGCCGGAAAGCCCCACGACAATTTTATCGCCGTAAGACAGCATAGCATATTTTTGGGCTGCAAACAGTACATCACGGTTCATTTCTGTTATACTCCGCGGTCGTAAACAAGGTATACTGACCGTTCCAGTTAAGGTCTACGTCGGTAGTGCCGCCGTGACGGTTTTTGGCTATTATGACCTGCGCCTTATTCTCGTCTGCAACAACGCTTTCGCCCTTGTCCTCATCAAAATACGATTCACGGTACAAGAGTAAAATTATATCGGCATCCTGCTCTATTGAACCCGATTCACGAAGCTCCGACATAGTGGGCTTGTGGTCCTTGCCCTTGCCCGACGCCGACTGACGATTAAGCTGAGAGCAGGTAACCACCGGTATTTTAAGGTCTTTTGCCATAAGCTTTAAGCTTCTTGTAATTTCAGCTACCTCTTGCGCACGGTTATCGGTACGCTTCGTTCCGGTCATAAGCTGGAGGTAGTCAATAACTACAAGGTCAACATCTTTAAGGCGGCGCACTCTTGCTTTCATTTCGGGAACGGTTATATTTGACGTATCGTCAAAATATAGCTCCGCCTTTGAAAGCGCGTCGGAACACGTGGCAATTCTGACCCACTCTTCGGGAGAAATGTCGCCCGTTCTCATTTTTGAGCTTTCAATTCTCGCTTCGGTGGCAAGAATACGCTGAGCAAGCTGCTCTTTTGACATTTCGAGTGAAAAGAAAAGAACCTTTTTACGCGAAGTAACCGCGGCATTGCGTGCAATATTCAGAGCGAAGCTTGTTTTACCCATCGCAGGACGAGCTCCGATAAGAATAAGGTCGGACTTGTTAAGTCCGGTCATATATTTATCAAGCACGGAAAATCCCGTAGGAATACCCTTTCGGTCCTTGCCCTCGGGAGTTGAAAGCAATGTCACGTTGGGGATAACGTCATTTATCACTATATCGCCGAGCTTAGTCGGTCCGTCGGTTGTTTTTCCCTGACGAATGTTATATATGCGCTGCTCCGCCGAATCGAGTATGGTTTCGGCATTTTCCGATTGTTCCGAACACTGGTGAAGTACATCGTGCGAAACATTCATAAGCTCACGAAGAGTGAATTTTTCCTTAACTATTTTGGCATAATTCATAACGTTTGCCGTTGACGGTACTGCCTGAGCAAGCTGTGCCAGGTAATTTTTGCCGTCGGCATCGTTATAAACTTCGTTCTTTTTGAGCTCCTCAAGAACTATCAACGGGTCTATCTTTGAGCCGAGAGCGTCAAGCGTTACAATAACCGAATAGATATCGCGGTGCTGCGGAATATAAAAATGCTCAGCCTTTAGTACCGTCATTACGTCCGAAAGACATTGCGGGTCTATAAGTACAGAACCCAAAACAGCCTGTTCCGATTCAAGCGAATACGGCTCTGTTAAATTGTCAAAAGTCAGGTTGTCCATTTATTTCACATCCGGTTATGTTTTATTCTCCGACTTCAACGTAAAGCTTTGCGGTAATTCCGTTGTAAAGCTTCACCTCTGCCGTATATGTGCCGAAATTTTTGATGTCAGCCATAGACATCTTGCGCTTGTCAACGGTAACGCCGAGCTGTTTGCCGACTGCATCTGCAGCTTCTTTAACCGTAACCGAGCCAAAAAGCTTGCCGTTTTCACCGGCCTTAGCCTTAAGTTTTACAGTTTTGCCATCGAGCTTTGCCTTTGCTTTATTTGCATTATCTATTTCGACCTCTATCTTATGCTGCTTAGAGGATTCGCTGTTGCGAAACTCCGTGAGAGTCTGAGCATTTGCCTCAACTGCAAGTCCCTTAGGAAAAAGAAAATTACGGGCATAACCATCGGACGCCTTGACTTTTTCGCCGGCTTTGCCGAGTCCCTTTACATCTTTTTTAAGAATGACCTCCATATTTATCAATCCTTTCTTTTATACGGCACCCGTTTTTCGGGAACCGAAATCATAAATTACTGTAATAATTATCAATGGCGGTTTTAAGCATATCTTTAATTTGACTCTCGGTAATATCCTTAAGTTGAACCGCCGCCATGGTCTGATGTCCTCCGCCACCGAGCGCCTCCATTATAAGCTGGACGTTTACCTTGCCCATGGAACGCGCCGATATATTTATGATATCATCAGTCTTAAATATAACAAATGACGCATCGACACCGCTTACAGAAAGAAGCTCATCCGCAGCTTGTGCACAAACCACACGTATATCGTCAGATTCAATATCGGTAACCGAAATCGCACAAGCACGATACATTTCTGCATTCATAACAACCATACCGCGAAGCTTTCTTGACTCCATGGAATTTGCAAAAAATGATTTTACCGTTACGGTGTCCGCTCCACGGGAGCGAAGATATGCTGCCGCCTCGAAAGTACGTACTCCGGCTCTTAAAACAAATTCCTTTGTATCAAGCATAATACCCGACATTAAGGCCGTTGCGCAAACTGAGTCTGCAACAGGATGCTTGCTAATATACTGCAAAAGCTCCGTTACCATTTCACACGTTGAAGAAGCATGCGGCTCGTGATAAAAAATAACAGCATTATTTATGTAATCGACTGTTTTCCTGTGATGATCTATAACTATTACGTTTTGAGCTTTTTCGTATACATTTTTCGAGTCAACGAAATCCGCCTTGTGAGTGTCGACTACAATAAGTAAGGTCTTTTTGACCGTGAGACGCTCACCCGTTAAAGGAGAAACGAAGCAATCATCGTCACTTTTTCCTATATAGTCAATAAGAGGTTGGGCAAGCGTTGTTTTTCTGTTTACCACTATTTTCGCGTCTTTACCGAGCGCCAAAGCTGCCTTGTACATACCGTATGCGGCACCGACGCTGTCAAGATCGGAGAATTTGTGACCCATTATAACTACATTAGACGCATTTCTTATAAGCTCCGACATAGCGGAAGCCACGACTCTTGTGCGAACCTTTGTACGCTTTTCAACGCCCTTTGAAACGCCTCCGAAGAACGTGTACTTATCGTTATCCTTTACGGCTACCTGATCGCCGCCGCGGCCGAGAGCCATATCGAGAGCCTGACGTGCGGCACCTTCGGCGTCACTTAAATTATCTCCCCTGCCGACGCCCGCGGAAAGCGTTATTCCGACAGTAGCGCCGTTATAAGTATAGCTTCTGACGTTTTCAAGCACATTGAATTTTTTTGAAATCATCTTTTCAAGCTCGGATTCGGGTACTATTGCTATAAATCGCCCTGTTCCGAGTTTGCGGAAAACGCCGCTGAATTCAGAAAACCAGTTTTCGGTAAGTCTTTCAACAGCACTTGTTATTTCGGCATATTCGCTCTCTTTATACACTCTGTAAAACTCGTCTATGCTGTCAACCGCAACAAGAGCTACGGCCGGCTTTGACATACGATATTCTCTGACTATACTCTTAAGGTCGGTATCATCCACAAAGTAAAAAACCGTACAGGACTCTCCGGAAGAGTCAAGCGTTTCACTTATAACGGTGTAATCTCGACCGTCATAAGTCGCTGAAAATGTTTTTTTTGCGGCAAGCTCCGACAAAGCCTTACCGCCTATAAAAACGGATATATTGTCTTCTCTCGGCTGACGGTTTCTTATAACGGCAGCTTTAAAAAGATCGTTAAACCAAAGAATTTTCCCGTTTGCCTTGCATATTACGGCAGGAAGCGGAAAATATTTTAACATATCCTTATCCGACAGCGACGCATTGAGTGAAATCACCGCATTTTTTATTATACGAAATTCGTTGTGCATTTTAAGAATTGCGGAAACCGCAAGCACAACAGAAAGAGCCGCCTCGCCTATGGCGAGAGGTAAAAGGACTCCTTTTGCCGCCGTCACAATTGAAGCCGTAAACAGCGCAACAACCGCAAAAAATGTAATCGGATAGGTTTTTACAAGATGACTTATTTTGAATTTCATTTTTACTCCCTTTGGCACTGTGGCGTAAAATCAAAGCTTTAACTATTAAAGCCCGACGAACCGCGGCACTCTGTAAAAAGCAAATAAAAAACAGTTATATTTCCATTATAACGGGAAGTATCATGGGACTGCGCTTGGTCTCGTGGTACATAAGGTGAGAGACTTCGTCGCGAAGGCGATTTTTAACGGTAGTCCAATCGTGAACTCTCTCAAACATACAATCGGCTATAACGCTGTCGCAAAGCCGTCTCGCCTTATCAATAAGCTGCTCTGACTCGCGTACATAAACAAAGCCGCGTGAAATAACTTCGGGTCCCGAAAGAACATCTCCCGTTTCTTTATCTATTGTGGCGACAATAATTATAAGACCGTCCTCGGCGAGTCGCTTTCTGTCTCGCAGCACAACCGAGCCTACATCTCCGACGCCTGAGCCGTCAACAAAGACCATACCTGCCGGTACATCGCCTGAAATTCTTATTTTATCCTCCGTCAACTCAACCTCCTTACCGTTGTCGGCAATAAGGATGTTCTGAGGAGGTATTCCGACACTTTTCGCGAGTCCGGCATTTTTACGCAGATGCTTTTGCTCGCCGTGCACGGGGATAAAATACTTGGGTTTCGTAATACTCATCATTATTTTGAGTTCTTCCTGGCAGGCGTGACCCGAAACGTGAACATCATACATTTTTTCGTACACTACCTCTGCGCCCTGCTTTAAGAGCTCATCAACTACCTTGCCGACCATTTTTTCATTACCGGGAATAGGTGTTGCAGAGATTATTACATAATCATTGGGGCAGATAGCAACACGTCTGTGCTCGGAAAACGCCATTCTGTAAAGTGCCGACATCGGCTCGCCCTGGCTGCCCGTGGTTATAATAACAAGCTTATCCGCAGGATAGCGGTTAATACTGTCGATTCCTATAAGTATGCCATCGGGAATACGGATGTAACCCATCTCGGCTGCTATCGAAACAACGTTTTCAAGGCTTCTGCCGGAGAGAGCGACCTTTCTTCCGAGACTTTCGGCAACATCGATTATCTGTTGCACACGGTGGATGTTCGACGCAAAGGTTGCTACGATAAGACGCCTGCCGTTTGCTTTTCTGAACTGCGTTTCAAACGTCTCGCCGACCTTCCTCTCGCTCTCGGTAAAGCCGGGCTTTGCCGCGTTTGTGGAATCGGAAAGAAGTGCGAGCACGCCTTCCGTTCCGAGCTGAGATAAACGAGCTATATCAATAACTCCGCCGTCTATAGGAGTTGTATCAATTTTGAAATCGCCCGTCTGTATAACGGTTCCGGCGGGTGATTTTATAGCAAGGGCTACGGCGTCGGGAATTGAGTGGTTTACGTGTATCAGCTCAACGTCGAAGCAGCCGAGCTTTATATGATCACCCGGATTTGCAACATTAAGACTGCACTGCTTTAAAATACCGTGCTCTTTAAGCTTGCCCTCGATAAGGCCTATTGTAAGGCGTGTTCCGTATACGGGAATGTTAACCTGCTTTAAAAGATACGCAAGCCCGCCTATATGGTCCTCGTGACCGTGGGTTATGACTATACCGCGTATTTTGCTTGCATTCTCGGTTACATAGGTAAAGTCCGGTATTACAAGGTCTACACCGAGCATTTCCGTATCCGGAAATTCAAGTCCGCAGTCAACAAGCATCATATCGTTGCCGCACTCATAGAGCGTCATATTTTTGCCGACTTCATTGAGTCCGCCGAGAAACGCAATTTTAAGCGGCACATTATTCTTTTTGCCGCGGCGCTTACTCTGACCCTTTGAGTTGCCGGGTGCTTTGGTTGTCTTGCGTTCGTTTTTCACAGGCCTTGAAGTACCGTTTTTCTGAACGGATTTTTGCTGTGTTTTTGAATTTTGATTTTTTGTTTTTTGCGGATTTTGTTTTTTCTGACCGGCGGAATTTTTCTTGCTGGAAGTTGGTTTTTTTGCTGTTTTGCGGTTCTCAAGACTGTTTTTTTCGGTAGAGAGAGCGTTTTGTTTCGAGTTTTTGGGTACAGTTACCTTTCCGCGGCTGACCTGCTTTTTAGGCTGATCCGACTGCGGAATAAGTCTCTCTGTTTTTTTCTTTAACATTAAATATCTCCTTAATAAAAAATGAATATATGTATCCTGCTTTTTAAAACGTACAAAAAGCAGGTAAAATCCTAATCAAGATACGGCACCACTCCACCGCATAATCATGGATTATAATATAATACTATTTTTTGCCTCGGATGTCAATTGAGAACAGAGCCTAAATCTCTCAGTTTATTTTCAATATCATCACACAGCTCACATGACACCTCATAGTTCAGTGCCTCTGTGACTATCTCGATTGTTTTGCCGTTTTCAGACGGCTTCAGCAGCACTCTGCCGCCGCTGCGATACATTACCGCCCCGTTATGAGACGGATAAACGGTGTCATTTGGGAAAGCTCTGCAAATATCCTCGGGAACGGAGGAAAAGCTGACGGTTTTGTGTTTTACAAAGAATTCAGGTATCTGTGAAAGCAGTTTTGGAAAAGAATATCCGGTCTCGCGCATTATACCGAGTATTTTTACAGCCATAAACAGCCCGTCACGCAAAAAAATCTGTTTTGATGACAGATATTTGAGTTCATCGCGAACAGGCGTCTTTGCCTGCACGGGGTACCGCAAAACACGCTTTTCATATCCGTCTGCCATATCATTTATAGTTGCCGGAGCATCATACGGCACAGCAACATTATGACCACATTGAAACTCATACAGACAGCACAACGAAAGCAGCTTATCCATATTGATCCACCCGCATTCACGGCAAAATGCCGAAACCTCCGTGCCGCCTCTTGTTATCTTAAACGTGATGTCATCGCCTTTACCGCAGCCGAGTGTTAAAAGACAATCCTCCATAAGTAAAAGTATGTCCTTATTATCGCTCATTACATTGGCCGAAATACCCGAAAGCATATCTCCCGATTGTCTCAAAAGTTCTCGGCGATACATACTGCTCATGCTTGACATATCGGAGACGGCTCGCATATTCTGTGCCGAGCAGCGGCGAAATTCGCCGTTTTCTGCACGGCGCTCAAGTTCCTGCTCGAAATCGGGCGATAACGGCAATCCGCCGTTTCCGTAAAACGCCGAATGAATACCGTTCTTTTCCGAATAAATGTAAATTCCGCAGCCGAGAGAACAAAAAGAAGAGAAAAAAGCGACTTCTGACAAAAAGCATCTGCCGAAATCAAACACGTGCGAGCCCGAGGATATAAGTCCCGCCGTAACGGCCTTTACCGCCGCTGCGGAAGAAACGCTGTCATCGTACCCTATTCCTGTTCGCGTACCGAATTCACAGCTGCCCAAGGCTCTGCCGACTTTGCAAAACAGGCCTATATCAAAATCGCCGAAAAGCGAATCGGTACCGCGGCTGCCTAAAGCGGTAATATTTTCGGCGTAATAATAAGCCTGCGGCTGACTTTCGAGCGCGGAAATACCGCCGTGCGGTTTCGGTGTGACTTTTACATTTTCGCCCACCGCCATATTTCTGCCGACAGTCGCTTTCTCACACAGCACGCTGCCTAAAGACATTTTGCTGTTTTCCTCCGCAACCGAATTTACACCCATAACGGCTCCCGATATATCGGCTCCGCGTAAGGCTGCGGATTTATTGAGCATAATACTGCCGCGAACAAATGCTTTTTCGCCTATAAAACAGCCGTCGCCCACTACGGTATACGGTCCTAAATCCGCTCCGTCCGAAATTTCGGTATTTTCACCTATAAACACAGGCGGCGTAATATTGTATTTGCCGCAAGGCAGTTCGCTGTTTGAATATATGCCGTCGCATATTTCCGACAGAGGAAATACTGTTTTTCCGTCAAGCATATCGCGAGTACATTTTAAATATGATAATACCGTATTTATACCGCGCCTGTAACCGGCGCCCCGAAATGCAAAAAGACTTTTATTTTGTGAGAGCAATTCAGGCAGTATCTCATTTGAAAAAACCGTGATTGTGCGGTCGCGAAGCATTTTTAATATTTTGCCGGAAATTATATAAATGCCCGTGTCCGCCTTATCCGTAAGAAAGCCGCACCTGCCGACGCTCCCCGAAAAGCCCGTAATTCTGCCTGACGGTGACGTGAAAACAAGCTTATCTCCGGTAACTCCGTCACAATGCGTGATTATTACGGTTACATCCGCCCCCATACTTCGGTGATATTTTTCGGCTTCGCTCAAATCAAAATCAAAAAGCACGTTGTCGGTTATCAGTAAAACGTTGTCATCCTCTTTTTCATCAGAACAGAAAAGTGAGTTTAAAGCGTCGTTTATACTTTTTCCGATAACCGGCTTAACCTTTGCTCCGCAAGTCGGATTATTTTTTAAATACTCGCTTACTTTTTCCGATTGTGCATCAAGCAAAAGTACAATTTCGTTCATTCCGTAAAAAGAAAGCATATCGGTCATATAGCCGAGCAGCGGTTTACCGAGTAAAGGCAAAAGAATTTTAGGCGTACCGAAAAAATCATCATTAAAAAATCCGTTTCTGACTTCAGATGCTATTACCGCTTTCACAAAACCACCGTAACCTTTCATACGTATTCCGCACTACGGGAAAAAAGAGGGATATATGCATAAAAGTATTATTGCCCCGTCGCTATAAAATAATCTGTTGTTTTAATGCGAATTTAATGTTAAAATATCCGTGTGATTTTATAGCAAATCGGATGTGAACACATGAAAAAAGAGCTTGACAAAATTGAAATGTACACCGACGGTGCGTGCTCCGGAAATCCCGGTCCCGGAGGGTGGGGTACAATTTTGCGTTTCGGTTCGGCTGAAAAAGAGCTGTCAGGCGGAGAACGCAGCACCACAAACAACAGAATGGAGCTGACCGCGGTAATAGAGGGCTTTAAGGCGCTTAAAAGGCCGTGCGACGTAACTCTTTATACGGATTCAAAATATGTTGCGGACGCCATAACAAAAGGCTGGGCAGAGGGCTGGAAAAGGAAAGGCTGGAAAAAGAGCGACGGCAAGCCGGCGTTGAATTCCGATTTATGGGATGAGCTGCTGACGCTCATATCAAAGCACAGTCTTAATATTGTTTGGCTCAAGGGGCATGCGGGTCATCCGGAAAATGAGCGATGCGACAGTATGGCAGTAAGGGAAAGTCATAAATTCATTAAATAGATTAAAACAAGCAAAACAGGACGCTTTCTTCGGAGAGCGTCCTGTTCTTTTACGTCAAAAAAGCTCCCGTAAAGGGAGCTTTGCGAATACCGCATCAACTTATTCTTTTTCGGAAATCATTTTTAATTCATCGGCTGTTATTTCGCGGCACTCGCCGTCTCTCAGCCTTTCATCGAGGAAGAGTCGTCCCATTTTTATACGGCGAAGATTTGTAACCTCGTTTCCGACGGCGCAAAACATACGCTTTATCTGATGGTATTTACCCTCGCAAATAGTAATTTCGCACTCTTTATCGGAGAGTATTTTTATTTTTGACGGCAAAAAATCCGTCCCGTCACGAAGAGTAATGCCGTTTTCGAGCAACGAAACGGCCTCTTCTTCGATATTGTCACGAAGAGACACAACGTACGTTTTATCAATGTGGTTTTTCGGTGAGAGAATACGGTGTGCGAACTCGCCGTCATCGGTTATCAGCACAAAGCCCGTAGTATCTTTATCGAGTCTACCGGCAGGGAACAGCCCACGGCGCATAAGCTCCTCGGGGACAAGGTCACAAACGGTTCTTTCACCCTTTCCGTCGCTTGCCGAAACAACGCCCTTCGGCTTATTGAGCATTATGTATATATGTTTTTTTATTGTGAAAATTTCACCGCATACTTTAATCTCGTCCGAATCGGCATCAGCCTTTTCGGAGCCGCTTTTGACAGTCCTGCCGTTAAGTGTAACATTGCCGTGAGAAATCAGACCTGCCACGTCTTTTCTGCTGAGGTTACCGCTGCCTGCTATAAGCTTATCTATCCGCTCTTTTTTCATCCGTTTCTCCTTATTTATTCGCCGGTGTTATCAGGCTTTGCAAAGCCGTGCATAAAGCCGTTAAGCTCTGTGGAGCACACATCTCCGCCTATCACCTTGCCGTCATACACCAAGATATTTGCGTGGATAAAGCCGGTATTTTCATAGCCCGTATAATTTGTAATCTCATATGTCCAACGCTTTACCCGTTTCGACGCATACAAAGATAAATCAAAGCCTTGTTCCTTTTGAAGCTCATTGTATTTTTCGTATACATCATCAAATTCCGCGGGAATAATCACTTCGCAAACCTCAACCGGATCTTCTTTTACGCTCCAGCCGAACTGTGAAAGATACGCGATTCTGTCCTCGGAGGAAGCTGCTCTGATATTCAGCGCCGCCGTTTTCCCCGCCTCTGCCGTATGATGAGAAACAATAATCAGCGCGACTGCAAGCAATGCTACAAAAAACACAAGCAGAGCCATTTTTACCTGCCTTTTCTTTACGGAGTATACGAACATATAAATTCACCTCGAAGCAAATATATGCAACGAGGCGAAATAAAATACTATATAAGGCAGTGAAAATTACTTGCTCTCTTCGGGAGCCTTTTTGTGCTGAGCGGCAGCCTTGAGAGACTGACGCACGCGTCTTATTTCATTTACGGAGTTGGTAAGACCCTCGTCTGCCATAGATACAACCCTCTCAACGTATTCGCCTGCGCTTTTACGCATATCGTTTGACCACTTTTGAGCCTGCTCCGTAAGCTCCGCTGCAGTCCCTCTCGCCTGCTCGACGATACCGTTTGCCTTTTTACGTGCTTCCGCCATAATATTTTCAGCCTCGGCCTCGGCGCCCTTCGTTATCTCGTGCTCGGAAATAAGCTCATCGGCCTTTTTCTTTGCCGCGGTAATAATCCCCTCGGCGGTGCTTTGCGCCGCAGTAAGTATTTCCTTTCTCTCGGAGGCTATTTTTCTCGCCTGCATAAGCTCATCGGGCATATTAAGCCTCATATCCTCGATAGTGGTTCTGAGCCTTTCGACGTCAACTATCTGATTTGAAGTAAAGGGAACGGATTTTCCCTCATCAATAATCTGCTCAAGCTCCTCTATTAAGCTTTCAATAGTCATTTGTTTTACACCTCTTATTTGCTGTCTCTCAGTTTATTTTTTTATTCTTTTGATGATGTCCTCACGTATTTCAGCAGGAACGAATGTGCTAATGTCACCGCCGAGCTCACAAACCTGCTTTACCACGCTGGAGCTTAAGTACATATTCTCGGCTCGCGTTGTAATAAATACCGTTTCAAGCTCGTTATTGAGTTTTTTATTTGTGAGCGCCTGTTGAAATTCATACTCAAAATCCGAAACCGCTCGAAGACCCTTTACTATGGCAACCGCCTCTTTGCGGCGCGCATAATCGGCAAGCAAACCGTCGTATCGGTCCACATCGACGTTTGGCATATCTGCGGTACAGCGCTTCAAAAGCTCAACTCTCTCCTCCGACGTGAAGGCATAATTACTTTTTTTATGATAATTTGTCATTACGACAACGATGACCTTATCAAACATTTTCGCGCTTCTGCGGATAATGTCAAGGTGCCCCATTGTAACAGGGTCAAAACTGCCGGGACATATAACCGTTTTCAAGAAAACCCCTCCGAATTACTTTTTATAGGTAGTGAGTTTAGTCTTGGAATATTTATATTCCTTAAATCTTTTAATATCACCGACTTCTTCCGGCAAGTCCTCGCGGTAATCGGTTTCGCACATTACAATGCCACCGTCTTTTAAAACACCGTCGACAAGAGACAGAGCTGTTTCTGCCATTTGCCTACTATACGGCGGATCAATGAGAATTATATCAAACTTTTCTGCGGTGCTGCGAAGGAAACTAAAGCTGTCGGAATTTATAACCGTTGCTTTATCCGATAAACCGCAGGTTTTGAGGTTTTGCTTAACAACGGAAAAAGCTTCTGCGCTTTTATCAACAAACACAGCCTTTTCGGCACCGCGTGAAAGAGCCTCAATTCCGAGCTGACCCGACCCCGCAAAAAGGTCAAGCACAGATTTCCCCGGAATATCAAACTGTATTATACTGAACATAGCCTCTTTTACCCTGTCGGTAGTGGGACGCACCACTTCTTCGCCCTCAAGAGTCACAAGCTTACGTCCTCTGGCTATACCGGTAATAACTCTCATAAGATCTCTCCATAAAATGCTTCTAATATTATTTCATTATTTTATCACAATTGTCAACAGTTTTCACTATTTTTTTAAATTTAAGAGTATATTCTTTAATTCTTCGGCATTTTTCGCGGTTTTTTCCGCTCCGGCTTTTTTGAGAACGTCTATATCGCGATAGCCCCAAAGCACGGCAATAACACTCAGCCCCGTATTTTTTGCCGTTTCGACATCAACCTCGCTGTCGCCTACATATACGGTCTCGCTCTTTTCGGCACCCATCTTATCCATAGCGAACAAAACATTGTCGGGATAGGGCTTGTTTCTGCGCTCTTTTACGCTTCCGACAACGGTTTTTACATAATCGCCGAACATTTCGCCGCAAAGCTCCTGCGCGGCAAAATCAGCCTTATTTGTAACTATGGCGAGCTTAAATCCGTTTTCATAAAGGGTTTTTAGCATATTCATAATTCCGGGATACGGTTTTGTTTTATTTGCCATATTTTTTTTGTAATTGCGGCAAAATATATCAAAACACTTATCTATTTCCGCCTTATCGGTGCCTGTGGGAACGGCTCTCTCGATAAGCTTATATATACCGTTTCCGACAAACCTGCGCACCTCGTCGCGCGTCCTTTCCGGGTAACCCGCGGTTCTGAGCGTGTAATTAGTGCTGTCTGCAAGGTCATCAAGAGAGTTAAGAAGAGTTCCGTCGAGATCGAATATAACCGAGTTAATCATTTTAAACAATCCTTTGTTCTGTAATAATCATATATATTTTGTGCAACGGCAGAGGTTATCCCCGGAGCCTTTGAAAGCTCATCGACCTCAGCGTTTTTAATTGCAGTCATGGTTTTAAAATATTTTAAAAGCGCGGATGCTCTTTTTTCTCCGACGCCCTCTATCTCGGTAAGAGATAGCGAAAGCCCGCGTTTTGCATGCTTTTGGTGATGATATGCCACAGAAAATCGATGTACCTCATTTTGTATTTCGGAAACGAGCGTAAACACCTGTCGTTTTGAATTTATGGCTATTTCGCCGCCGTCACCCGAAATGGCACGCGTGCGATGTCGATTATCCTTTACCATACCGAAAAGCGGAATTTTAAGTCCGAATTCACGAAGCACGGGTTCTACGGCATGGACCTGCCCAACGCCGCCGTCAAGCAGTATAAGGTCCGGCAATTTACCGAAGCCCTCGGTTGAATCCTTGCTTTTTTCGTATTCGGAAAAGCGTCTTGTAAGAACCTCATTCATAGCGCTGTAATCGTCGTTACCGTCAAAGCTCTTTATGGAAAAACGTTTATACGCCTTACGATAAGGCTTACCGCCCTTAAAAACTATCATACCCGCAACAGAATCCTGCCCTGCGGTATGCGATATATCGTAGGACTCAATGTACTCCGGCGTCTTTTTTAGGCCGAGCAAATCCTTAAGTTCGTCGAGAACGGCTATCTCTCTTCCGGTTCTGCCCTTTTTAATCGCCAGCTTTTCCTCGGCGTTTTTACGGCACATATTAACTATTTCGAGCTGTTCGCCCCTTGCCGGAACAAAGACCGTAACTTTTTTGCCCTTTTTCTCGGAAAGCCATTGCTCCAAAAGCTCTCTGTCGGCAACCTCGCCGTCTACAGTAACGCGCTTCGGAATATTGTCTCGCATAGAATAATAGGACGTGATGAAATCGGAGCGCATACCCTCCTTATCACCGGGGTCATCGAAGAAGAAATGCTCGCTGTCAAAAAGTCTGCCGTTTGAAAACCTTAAAACAGCAAGGCACACACTGCCGTCAATATCAGCGGTTGCAAACACATCCTGCTCTTCGACGGATTTATAAACAACCTTTTGCTTTTCTTTAATTCGCTCTATGGAGTTAATGCGGTCGCGCAGCTTTGCAGCCTGTTCAAAATCAAGCTCCTCTGCCGCCTTTTCCATTTTGACACGCAAATCGGCGATTATATCGCGGCTGTCCCCCTTTAAAAACGCAATCGCGCCGTCCACCGCCTCATCATAATCGGATTTTTTTATTTTACCCGTACAAAGTCCGCAGCACTGCGAAATATAATAATTAAGGCATGGTCTGCTCTTGCCGAAATCGCGCGGAAAGGCCTTGTTGCACTGCGGTAATTTGAATATTTTATTGGCCGCGTCTACACTTTGCCTTACCGAATACGAACTGAGATACGGACCTATATACTCCGAACCGTCATCTTTTTTATTGAACACGGCGGAAATCTTGCGATATTCACCTTCGGATATGCGAATGTAGCTGTAACCCTTATCGTCTTTTAAAAGAATATTGTATTTCGGCGAATGCTGTTTTATCAGACTGCACTCAAGAACGAGAGCTTCGAATTCGCTTCCCGTTACTATATAATCAAAATGGTCGACATTTTCCACCATTTTACGTACTTTTATCGGATGGCGATTTTGCGAGCCGAAATACTGGCTGACGCGGTTTTTAAGTGCTTTTGCTTTACCGATATATATTATTTCCCCATCGGCATTTTTCATAATATAAACGCCCGGCAAAAGAGGCAGGCTCATCGCCTTTTTTCTGAGTATTTTCATTTTCGGATTCAAAGCACTCACCGCCCTTCGTTAAAAAATAAGGCACACCGAAGAAAATACGGTGTGCCGTTTTAATTGAATATTTAAATTACTCGGCAAAGCCTGATTCAACAAGCTTAACAAGCTCCTCAACGGCCTGTTCTTCATCGGGGCCGCCGGCAATGATCCTGATCTTTGTGCCACCCATTATGCCGAGTGAAAGAACGCCGAGAAGGCTCTTTGCGTTAACTCTTCTCTCTTCCTTTTCAACCCAGATAGAAGATTTAAACTCATTGGCTTTCTGAATGAAGAAGGTTGCAGGACGAGCATGAAGTCCTACCTGATTTTGAACAAGAACATCTTTAACGTACATAGTTATTCTCCCCAAATATTGATATATAATAATGTTTTTTCTTCGTACCGTTAACATATTATACCACAAAACTTGTCCTCGTCAACGGCTTTGACACGATATATGGGGGATTTTGCAATAATTCGGCTGTACCTCCAAAGACAAATCAAAACAATTTTAAATGTTTGTGCAAAATAACAACCGCAAGCTTTAGTTCATATTGAATATACACAAAAAAATCGGGCACACATCAATTATTGACTTTTTGATGCACCGGATATGTTTTTTCGCTTAAAACGCCGAAGCTGTAACCCATACTTTTATAATATGCGATTATCTCGGGAAGTGCCTCCACAGTTGTGTTTTTCACCGCAGAATCGTGCATAAGCACAACTATTGTGTTGGATTTCGGTACCTTTTTACAATTCTCTATTATAGTGTTTTTAGGCTGTTCCCTTGATTCGGCATCACCCGAAGAAACGTTCCAATCAAAATAGCAGTATCCTTTTTCTTGCACCTCTTTTGTCAGCGTCGTCATAATCCCCGGCGAATACTTGCGGCTTATGGTATTGCTGCTGCCTCCGGGAAAACGAAATATGTTTGTACGGACTCCCGTTTCATTGTATACGAGATCGGATATTTTCTGCAAATCGTCAAAAAATGCCTGCTCCGAAGCATACACCTGCGGATAATCGTGAGAATATGAATGAAGCGCGATTTGGTTTCCCGATTCAGTTATGTTTTTCATATACCCGTTATACTTACCGCCGTTTTTCACAAAAAAAGTCGCCTTAACTCCGTTCTCATTCAGGATATCGATTATCCTCGGAGTGTTAGGCGACGGGCCGTCATCAAAGGTCAGGTAAACAACTTTTCCGGCATTGGCTTCGGCGAGTGCCCTGCTCTCTTGTTCCCTTTTAAGCGACACCTGCTCATTAAGCTTTGATATTTCGCCGTTCAGGCTGCCCTTTTCATCCGCAAATAACGATTCTCGTTCACTCAGCGATTGCTCCACAGCCGCCTTTTGTGCCGCAACCGTTTTTAGATTTTGCTTGGTTTTATTATATTTGACTCCAAACACCGCAAGCAGTATTGAGATTAAAATAATCAACAAGGACAGAACAAATATCATTTTTTTAAACAAATTATTCTGTTTTACAACAATGCTTAACCTTTGCTTTTCCACCGCAATTACATCCTTTGATTTAATTTACAACTCCATTATATAACACTGTTCGACAAAATCAAGTAACAAATAATTACAAGAAAATTAATAATTTATTAAACGCAAAAATGCCGTGTGAAAGAGTGCTTCACACGGCATAATATCAACAAAAGCTCTTATAAATGCATTTTATTTATTCAGCCGCAAGCGGAACCTTTCTCTGAGCATCAACATTAACAAGGCCCTTAGTGGTAAGCTTTAAATGCGGTATTACCGGCAAGCTCAAAAACGACATAATCATAAACGGCTCAAAGCCCTTCGGCACACCGAGAGAATACACGCTTTCACGCACCTTTTCGTTTTCTTCCGCCGCTCTTTCCGCTGTTTCGCACGACATAAGTCCGCCTATCGGCAGAGGCATTTCGGCCACGACTTTTCCGTTTTTAACCGAAACTATACCGCCGCCGAGCTCACGTATACGGTTTGCGGCAAACGCCATATCATCGGTATTTGTGCCTATCACAATAAGATTGTGCGAATCATGCGCCACGGAAGATGCTATGGCACCCTCCTTAAGTCCGATACCCTTTATAAAAGCATTTCCTATATGACCCGTGTTGTGATGTCTTTCAATAACGGCTATTTTCAATATATCATGCTCGATATCTATGCCGTTATTGCAGTCGAAATCAATATCCGATACCAAATCATCGGTCAAAAGCTGCCCTTCCACAAGGGAAATAACATGGCATTTTCTTTTACCGTTATAATCGACGGCAAAATCAGACGAAGACAGCATGGGCAAATTAAACGAGCTACGCACCTTTTTTTCGAGAGCATCATTTATTTTCGGCATATCAAAACAAAGCGTTTTGCCGTCCGAAACAACCTTTTCTCCGTTTTTGTATACATCGCGCACGATTACCTTATCAAGGTCATCAAGGACAAGCAAATCCGCTTTGTAACCTGGTGCTACGGCGCCTGTATTTTTAAGTCCGAAGCACTCCGCAGCATGGAGGGTCGCCATTCTTATGCCTGTGACGGCGCTTTTGCCCATTTGCACGGCAGAGCGGATTATGCTGTCTATATGGCCGTTTGAGATAAGGTCAGCCGGGTGTTTATCATCGGTCACCAAAAGGCATCTCTGCTCCCACGGGTCGTCAAACAGCGAAATCAACCCCGAAAGATTTCTCGCCGCAGTTCCCTGCCTTATCATTATTCTCTGCCCCTTGCGTATGCGCTCCTTGGCTTCATCGGCCGAAGAGCATTCATGGTCATCTCCTATTCCCGCGGAAATGTATTTATCAAGCGGCTTGCCCGACAAAAGCGGAGCATGACCGTTTACAACAAGTCCGCGAGACAATGCGGATTTGATTTTTTTCTCAAGCTCGCCGTCCCCGGCAACCACGCCGACATAATTCATAACCTCGCCGAGCCCGAGAACACGACTTTCCGAATAGAATTCCTCTATATCATCCGCCGAGAGAACCGCGCCCGATTCGTCAAAGCCTGTTGCCGGAACACATGACGGTATTACAAAATACACGGTAAGCGGAAGGCCCTCACTTGATTCAATCATATAGTGAAGGCCGTCTTTACCGCTGACATTGGCGATTTCATGCGGATCGGCTATTACCGCGGTCGTACCGTGAGAAACCGCCGTTTTGGCAAATTCCGGGCAAGTGAGCATTGTGCTTTCGATATGTATATGCCCGTCTATAAAGCCAGGGCAAATATATTTTCCGGCAGCGTCGATTACTTCATCTGCTTCATCGTCACCGTAGTCGTCTACGCCCAAAATAATTCCGTTTTCAAAAAGAACGTTCGTCTTTATGAGCTCACCCGTAAAGACATTGACTACCGTTCCGTTTTTTAATAATCTTTTCATAGCGCGCTCCTTAACAATTCAAAGTATATTCTGTAAATGATTGTATCACAAAAACAATTTCATAGCTACAAAAAGTTGTGGATAAATAAAAAAAGGTAAGCATCTTACGATACTTACCTTTTTTGGTCGGAGTGACGGGACTTGAACCCATGGCCTCTTGGTCCCGAACCAAGCGCGATACCAAACTTCGCCACACCCCGAAGTGCTTTAGTATTATATTATATCGGAGCGATAAAATCAAGTGGTATTTTGATTTTTTATTAAATGTTTTCAATTTTTAGGCAAATCGGAGGAAAAACGAGTTTTAAGGATGATGCCGAGATATACTAAAGCAAGCCTAAATTTTTGTAGGCAGGGCTCAAATCGCAATCAAATTACACAAGCCCGTAAGGCTTTAAGTTCGCCTCACACGGGAATAGAAAGTTTAAAACTATATTATATCCGTCTATTCCTCACTCAGCTCACCGGTGGTTTCATCATTTTCGCTGTTTTTGGTGGGCTCCGCCAAAAATCCCAGTTTGTTTTTCAAATTCTCAAGCGCATCAAAAAGCTTTGCTTTTACTTCCGGCTGATTAACAAAATCGATGTCTGATTGCGCGGAATTATAAAGTGTTTGTGTTCTGAACAGCTGATATTTCTTTATGCTGTTCTCCGCATTCAGAGCGTTTTGAATATCCGTGTCGGAATCAAAAAACGCCACGCTGCCGCCCCTGTCGCTCATATCGTCATTATTGCCGTAATCAAACAAAGCTATGTTTATGTCGGTGTCATTCGGAATTCCGTTTACCCTACCCTTGGGTGTATACTGCCATACCTTATAGTCATATTTAAAATCCGTGGTTTCACTCGTATAATGCGCAACCCAAATTTCATAATTTGAAAGACGCGAAAAATTCAGCTCATCGGTATAAAACGTTTTGCTCGCATAAATTCCCGGTTTGTATCCTGCATTTTTTACGGCCTCGCAAAATGCAACGGCAATGTTGGTTCGCTGACTTGCCGTGAGGCGGTCTGCTCTGCCCGAATGCTCACTGTTTGAAAACTCCGTATCAAAATATATGGGTAACGTTATATTATATTTTCTCGAATAGTTTACAGCCACGCTCGCTTCCTCCACAGCCTCGTAAACCGTAACCGCCTGGCTGTAAAAATACACGCCTACCTGTATGCCGTTATTTAAAGCGCCCTCAACATTTTCGTTAAAGCGTGAATCAAGCTTGAGTGTTCCCTTGTCGCCGTATCCGCGAAATCCGACACGTATTATAGCAAAATCAACGCCTGCAGCTCGCACCGCCGCCCAATCTATCTTACCATTATGATGAGACACATCAATACCTACCATAGAGGACAGAGCACCGTTATCGTTAAAATAATACTGCACATCGCTTATGGCTTTATGCCCTCTTATTGGGTTGTGTGACGAATCAAAATTAAAAAGTGTACCGTCTATATCGATAAGTCCCGACATAAAATCACGGTTCACGTATTTTAAAGGCAGCAGAGAGGACGTGTACATACTGTCTGATGAAAGCGGAATGCCCGTTAATCTGCCGTTCAGGCGCGGAGATTTTGCCGGCGCAAGGCGCGACGAATTGGTACCGTAATCACGGTTGATTTCAGCGTCCTCATCTTTTTTGCTGTCACCGGTGGCAATCTGCACATTTTTCATTTTTTCATCAATTTCAAACATAATTGCCGAGGTGGTTTCTTCCTCTGACGAAACAGACTCATCCTCGCCGAAAACTTCTAACTCCGCATCGGTAACAGCGGCCTCGGTCTGAGCCTCGACGATTACTACAGCACGCTTCTTTTTATTGCCGCGGACAATTAACACCGACGTCAATACTATTGCCGCCGCTAAAACAAAAACAGCCGCAATCAGTATTATTTTTTGCGAAGGCTTTAAAGCTTTAAGTTTTTGCAAAGACTTTAAAGCTTTAAGTCTTTTCTTTTCCTTTTTCGGGTCGCTGTTTTCAGTTGTATTCTGTGTTTTTTCAGATGTGTTTTCCAATTATGTATCCCCTTAAAGCCATTATCAACGCTTGAATAATTAAAGAGCAAACTTCTTTATTGCTGCCGCTACGCCATTATCATCGTTGGAAAGAGTAACAAAGTCGGCTGCGTTTTTCGCAGGCTCCTGAGCATTCTCCATAGCTACACCGATACCGGCTTCGCTTATCATTGTAATATCGTTGTATCCGTCTCCGCATGCCATAACCTGCTCGCGCCTTATACCGAGACTGTCGGCAAGCCACATAAGCGCAGTGCCTTTATCTACCATAAGAGGCGTTATCTCAAGGAAAAACGGTTCGGAGCGAAATACCGAAACTCCGCTAAGCTCGTTTTTAAACAGCTTTTCTGTCTCGGTTATATAATCGGGCTCACCCGTTATAAGATATTTGGGCACGGGATAAGTAACCTCTTTCCGCAGACTTTGAACTCTTTGCAGTCCCAAGTTATTTAGATTTACCTCAAGATAAAAATATTTGTCGTCGGCATTGTCGGTAACCGCTGTATCGCCCTTGTATGTGGTTATCGGGACATTATACTTTTCGGCGACATCGATAATACGGGCACTCTGCTCCGCCGAGAGATTTTTTTCATACAAAAGTTCACCCGTGCGCGCGTCAAAAATGCGCGACCCGTTATATGTTATAACATAACCGCCGCCGACATTAAGCCCCAGCTCCTCGGCATAACGCGTAACGCCGCTTATCGGTCTACCCGATGCTATTGTGACTATTCCTCCGTTTTTCATAAATCTCCGTATAGCCGTCTTATTGCCTGCCGGTATATTTTTTTCGGTGGTAACAAGAGTTCCGTCTATATCAAGAGCAAGTAGTTTTATATGCATATATTTCACCTTGGAAGAAAGAATATCGGTATTGCATAACCGCGATACCGATTATAATTATATCAATGGGCAAGCAAAACATCAATTTGTAGAAATGCAAATAATTCGGTTAAAAAAACGAGAATTTTATATATTATGCGTCATACGGCTTTTCTGCCTTATTTTGATTTTTCATCAATACATTCGATTATCCTGTCGAGCTTATAATGCATATTTTTAAGCAGAATCTCACATTTTAAATTTATTTTATAATCATTTTCGCTGCGCCGACGATCTTTTTCATCCTGTCGCTTTTGACTCATCATAATAAGAGGCGCCTGAATAGCCGAAACGCACGACAAGACAAGGTTCAGCAGAATAAACGGGTACGGGTCAAATGACTTTGCCGCCAAAACCGTATTTACTGTTATCCAAACGAGCAAAAGCAGAGTGAAGCCTATAACGAACGTCCAACTTCCGGCAAGAGAGGAGAGCCTGTCGGAGGCCCTTTGCCCAAAGCTTTCTTTACACTCGTTGTTTTCTGAAACCGTTTTATTCAAAAGCAGATGCACTTTTTCTTCATCGTCGAGATCCTCGTTTATATCATTTAGGATATACTTTATAATCTCATAATCGCTCATTTATATATCACCGCCGCACATAAAATATTAAGGCTTCGCAAATAACGAAGCCTTAATATTTTCGGTATAATTTGTTTTTATATACACATGAGAAAAACGCAAAAACCGATTACTTTATGCGTTCAACCTTTAACATATTCGTTGTACCGGAAATCCCGAGCGGAATTCCCGCGGTTATTACAACGATATCGCCTTTTGAAATGAGACCGTGCTTACGTGCAACCTCAACAGCGTGAGAGAAAAGTGCATCAGAGTTGTTCTTTTCTTCGCACATAAGAGGTATCATACCCCAAGACATATTCATCTGACGGCAAACGGTTTCATCGGTCGTGCAGCTGATTATCATGGAGGACGGGCGATGCTTTGAAATCATACGGGCAGTCGAACCGCTCTTCGTTACCGTAATAATCGCCTTTGCACCGAGGTCGTGAGCGGTTGTAACGGTGGCGTGTGAAATAGCGTTTGTTATGCTGTTATCGTACTCAGACGAATCATTTTTGAATTTAGTAAGATAGTCTATATCTGCCTCGGTGGTCTCGGCTATAAGTGCCATTGTTTCAACAGCCTCGACAGGGTGCTTACCGGCGGCAGTTTCACCGGAAAGCATAATTGCCGAAGTGCCGTCATAAATTGCATTTGCAACGTCGGTAATCTCTGCTCTTGTGGGACGGGCATTCGTTATCATCGACTCAAGCATCTGAGTTGCGGTTATAACCTGCTTACCTGCCGTATATGCCTTTTTGATGAGCTTTTTCTGTATTGACGGAATAAGCTCAAACGGTATTTCGACACCCATATCGCCACGCGCTATCATAATACCGTCCGCAGCGGCAATAATTTCATCAATATTGTTGACGCCGCTCATATTCTCTATTTTTGCAATTATTTTTACCTTGTGAAATCCCACGGAATTTGTAAAATTACGAAGATAATCAACATCCGCGGCCGAGCGAATAAATGAAGCCGCTATGAAATCGAATCCGAGCTTTGCCCCGAACGCCAAATCGGACATATCATGTTCGGAAAGATAAGGCATTGATAAATTTGTATCCGGAACATTTACGCCCTTTTGGTCTGAAATAACGCCGCCGTCAACAACCTTACAATAAATATCGGGGCCTTCGACCTTTTCGACCCTGAGAGATACAAGACCGTCGTTAATTCTGATAATCGTGCCCATTCTGACATCCTGCGGCAGTTCCTTAAAGGAAACGCTCGCCTGCTTTTCGTCGCACTCTATATCTCGTGAGGTGAGAATATAATCAACGCCCTCTTTCAGTGTTACGGCTTTGTGGTCTTTAAAATAGCCTATACGTATCTCCGGACCCTTAGTGTCAAGCATTGTAGCTATGGGGAGATCAAGTTTGTCTCTAAGAGCCACCAGCTCATCAAACCTTTTTTTATGCATTTCATGAGTGCCGTGCGAGAAGTTGAATCTCGCAACATTCATTCCGGCTTTTATCATCTTTTCAAGGACTCCGTCTTCATCGGTAGCCGGACCGACGGTGCATATTATTTTTGTTTTTCTCATTTAAAAGCACCTCCAAAAATATATATAAATATGTTTTTCAAATTTTCCTCAAATACATTGTATAATTAGTTTTGTCAAATGTCAATCATATCAGGCATATTTTTTAGGTTTGTACGTTAATATATTTTTATGCTACGAAAGAACATTATTTTGTATTATTTTAATTTACAATACCTTGTTCGACAAATGCCGAAAGGAAAATAAAAAAGACAGCTTGAAAAACAAATCAAGCCGTCTTTGACTTAAATTACGCATTGAATTTAAAACAGAATATTCCCTAAATTCAAAATCTGTCAGCCTTCGTAATCGTCCTCATTTTCCCAGTTATGGAAAACATTTTGAACATCGTCGTTATCTTCAAACATTTCGAGCATTTTGCCCATATTGTTTATATCCTCTTCGCTTTCGAGCTTTGTATAGGTAGATGGAATATAATCGACCTCGGCTGTCAGGTATTTATAACCCTTGGCCTCAAGATCGTCGCGTACTGCACCCATATCGTTAGGCTCTGTGCGAACTTCGAAAACATCGCCGTCTGTGAGAAAATCGGTGGCACCCGCTTCGAGAGCGTCTTCCATAAGTTTTTCCTCGTCAACATCCTCTTTGTCTATAATAATTACGCCCTCACGGGTAAACATAAACGAAACGCAGCCCGAGGTTCCCATATTGCCGCCGAACTTATCAAAATAATGACGCATGTCGCCTGCGGTTCTGTTGCGGTTATCTGTAAGAGTCTCGACTATTACGGCGACACCCGACGGACCGTAGCCCTCATAGATTATGCTTTCGTAATTATCGGTATTGCCGTCTCCGGCAGCCTTTTTAATGATTCTTTCGATATTATCGTTCGGAACATTGCAAGCCTTCGCCTTAGCTATGCAATCCTTAAGTTTTGAATTACCGGCAGGGTCGGGTCCGCCCTCTCTGACGGCAACAGCTATTTCACGGCCGATTTTAGTAAATACCTTTGCACGGGCATTATCGGTCTTTTCCTTTTTACGTTTGATAGTACTCCATTTTGAGTGCCCTGACATATTTTTCACCCTCTGTCAAAATTTACGGAAAATATTTTAACATACAATCGCTTTATTATCAAGATTTTTTTGTTTAACGAAACGCAATACGGTTTTAAACCGCCGATTTTATGAGAATCACACCGAAACAAATAAAAATACGAAAAATCAATTCACATATAATAAGCTCATCTTTAAAAGAGTTTTATATAGAATCAAACAACGCATTTGAAATATCCGCTTATTAAGTTACAAAAAATAACATTTTTAGCATTTATTTTTCGGTTTCACTCCCACAAAAATCGGCAAATGGTGGGACAGAAAAGATACAGAAATCGATATTGTCGCAACAGATAATTCTAATAATATCATCTTCGGCGAATGCAAATATACCAAAAAGCCGCTTGATGTTAATGTATATTATGATTTGCTTGAAAAGGCGAAAAAAGTAAATTGGAATAAGCAAAACAGGAATGAATATTTTGTATTCTTTTGCATCAACGGCTATACGGAAAAAATGCAAAACCTTGCAAAACAAAATTCAAATATCGTTTTATACTGAAAAATATAAGTCTTGTGAAACGGCACTGATGCTTAATAAGAGCATTGGTGCTTTTTCTTTTCACCGTGAAAGAAAAAAGCCTTTACCTTTCGGCAAAGACTTTGTTTGTATGAGAGTCAATATTTTTTGGTGTTATTTGCTTTTCTTTTTTGCCTTGATAACGCCTTTTATTGTTTCGATGCCGTGAATGGTACCCACAAGCGGATGATAAAACATAATTCTCGGCCCGGAATAGCGCATAACCTCTTTTATTTTTGAACGCATATCGGGTTTGTAGCAATGGCAGGGACATTGCGAGCAGAAGTTTTTATCGTTTCCCCAGCGGCAATGATCAAGCCTGAAAAGCGCATAATCAGTAAGTTCTTGGCATTCCTTGCAAAGAGTTCCTTTTTTTGATTTATGCACACCGTGACAATAAATTTTTACCATTTCGGGTAACATTTCTTTTTCTCGTGTGATTCTGTCTTTTTTCATGATAATCTGCCTCTGTAAACGGTATAAGCTTCGTCAGCGATTTTTGCCGTTGACTTTCTGTGAGAAACCAAAACAATGCTTTTGCCGTGCTTTGCTTCGTTTATGGATTTTAAGATATTGCCCTCGTTTAAGCTGTCCAAATTGCTTGTGGGTTCGTCAAGCATAATCATAGGAGAGTTGCAAAGGAATGCTCTTGCAAGACCTATACGCTGTTTTTCACCGTCCGAAAGCAAATCACCGAGTTCGCCTACATTTGTGTCGTATCCCTTAGGCAAAGTCATTATAAAATCGTGAATTGAGGCTTTTTTTGCGGCAATTTCAACTTTTTCTCTTGTTGCGTTGTAATCTGCAATTTTAATGTTATTTTCAATCGTATCGTTAAACAATTGAGTTTCTTGGCTTACAAGGCTCTGATTGTTACGAAGTGATGATGTTTTAATATTTTTAATGTTTTCACCCGACATATCAATTTCGCCGCTGTTTACATCCCAAAAACGCATCATAAGTTTAAGCGCAGTCGACTTGCCCGAACCGCTCGGTCCGTTTATAGCAATGATTTTGTTTTTTGGAATTTTCATATTGAAATTTTCAAGAATTTGCTCTTTGTCATATGCAAAGCCTACATTTTTGCATTCCATACCGTCAAATTCAACTTCTTTGCCGCTGATGTTTTCTTCAACAACAGGGCTTTCATCAAGAATTGACAGCACTCTTTCACCGCTTGCAAGGGTGTGAGTCAAATTGCCTGCAAGGTTTGAAAGTGCGGCAACCGGACCGAATGAACTCATCATTGCAACGGTTGAAACAATAAGTCCGTCAAATCCGATTGTGCCCTTTTGGTAAAGGCAAATTGCAACTAAAAGCATTGTGATTGAAAAGAAGATAATCGAAATATCCGTAATTGAAATATTATGCCCCTCAATTTTCTTTAACTTCTTTTGAAGTGAATTAAGTTCATCGGTTTTTTCGTTCATTTCATTAAGGCGGGTATCAGTTGAATTGTATCTGATTGATTCCAAAAGTCCTCTCATACTGTCAAGCACATAGCCGGAAAGTGCACCCGAATTTTCACGGTAGGTCATACCGATATTTTTGTTAAATTTGGATGATGCAAGTGGAATAATAATGCCGACTGTAATGTAAGCCGCAAGTGCAACAAGCATAAGCCAACTACTGTATCTTCCGATAAATATCAGCATAACAAGGCTTGTTAAAAACGCAATACAAATCGGAGAAATCGTGTGAGCATAAAAAACCTCCAGCAGTTCAATATCGCTCGTAATCAGAGATATGAGATTGCCTTTATCCTTACCTTCAAGCTTTGCCGGAGCAAGACGACGAAGTGACTTGAACACCTTATCTCGAATTAATGCAAGTAGCTTGAATGCAATATAGTGGTTGCACGCTTGCTCGCCGTAGTGAAGAAAACCACGCAAAACCGCAAAAATAATAATGCAAATACATCCCGTTTTTATTGCAAGTCCACCGTTTATACCTGCGGCTGTAAGAAGCGTCATACTGCCGACAACCGTGATTTGAATAGCACACAAAAATCCCGTAACGCCGAGTATAACTGCAAGTACCATGAAAAAAGCAAGCGGCTTAACAAGTTTTATCAACCGCATCATAATTTTGAAACCAGATTGTTTTCTTTTCATTACGCTTCCTCCTTTGCATATTTTTCAAGTTCTGCTTGAGTGGAATACATCAGCTTGTATTTTTTATTAAGAGACATAAGTTCAGAATGAGTACCGCTTTCCTCAATTTTGCCTTTATCAAGCAGAAGAATTTTGTCACTGCCTACCACATTTTCAAGCCTGTGGGAGATAAGAATAACGGTTTTGATTTTAGCCATATTGTGAATAACGGTCATAATGTCGTTTTCGCTTTCGGCGTCTATGTTTGAGGTTACTTCATCAAAAACATATATCGGTGTGTTGTGAAGCAAGGCTCTTGCAATGGCAAGCCTTTGCCTTTGTCCGCCCGAAAAATTGCTTCCTTGTTGATTAAGTTTAGTATCAAGTCCGTCTTGCTCACTTAAAAATGACCAAAGGTTTACCATTTTCAATGCTTCAATCATCTTTTCGTCACTGGCACTTTTGTCGGCTATGAGCATATTTTCACTAACCGTTCCTGCAAAAATGTAGGAATTAAAGTTTACGGCAGTGATGTTGTTCATAAGTGTTTTTTCATCAATATCTTTTATTTCAACACCGCCGATTGTTATACTGCCGATATAGCCTTTAGTTGTTCCGCAAAGCAGGGAAGCAAGCGTGCTTTTGCCGCAACCCGATTCGCCTACTATGCTTATAAGCTCGTGCTTTTTAAAGGTTGCCGAAATATCGTTAAGTACGGTTTTTTCGCCGTCATAAGAAAAGGAAAGGTCTTTAATTTCGATATCCCCATCAAAATTTTCAGGAATCTCCGTTCCGTGTTCGTCCTCTTTTGTATCAAGCAACTTAAAGAGTTTGTCGCTTGCCGCCATACCGTTCATAGCCACATGGAAAAATGAACCGAGAAGCCTGAGCGGTAAAAAGAAATCAGCCGCAAGCATAATGATTAAAAATGCCTGAGGTAAAGTGATTGTGCCGTTTTTTACCTGAATGATTGCAATTACTACACCTACTGCACTTCCTGCATATGCAACAATATCCATAACGCTTACGGAATTGAGTTGCATTGTAAGGACTTTCATAGTAATTCTTCTGAATTCTTCGGCTTTTTCATTCATTTCAACATTCTTGCGTTCATCCGCCTGATAAACTTTGAGTGTTGTTAAGCCTTGGATATTTTCAAGGAAAGTATCGCCGAGGTTTGTGTATACTCCCCAATATTTGCTGAGAAGTCTTTTTGCGATTTTTTGAACTGCAACAATAGAAAGCGGAATAAGGGGTACACAAATAAGAAGCACCACCGACGCTTTCCAGCTTACGAACACAAGCACGGCAAAAAGCGTTATCGGTGCAAGCATAGCAAAGAAAAACTGCGGCAGATATTTGCCGAAATAAAGTTCAAGCTGGTCTACACCCTCAACAAAAACCTGAATCACCTCTGATGTTGATACCTTTTCGCTGTAAGATGCTCCCATTCGTGTAAGCTTTTTATACATTTTTTGTCTAAGCACTTTTTTTACTTCGCTTGAAGCGAAAAACGCAGTCTGAGAACTTGCGTATCCGCAAAGATAGCGCACAAGCATAACCGCCGCAATTGCGCCCAAATAAGGCAAAAGTCCTTTAAAATCAAACGCTTTACCGTCGAGAATTTGCGCAAGTAGATTTGAAAGAATGAAAATCATAACGATGTTTGCAACCGTTTTCAACCACTGCGCAAGAACTGTTAGGGCAATGTACTTCTTTGAAGAAGGCACTTGCTCTATAAGTCTTGTTTTAATCATTTCTTTTCTCCCTCAATTAAGTTATTTATCCAAAAATTCATCTGCGAGGCGGTAATCGCCTTGCCGTGATATTTTACCGTTTTCCATAATCAGCACTCTGTCTGCAAGAGCACCGGCACATCGTTTATCGTGTGTTACGGTAACAATTGCCGTGCCGAGGTTTTTGTTTATTTTATTTACAGTTTCAACCGTTTTACAAAGGTTTTTGTAATCCTGACCCACCGTCGGCTCGTCAAGAAACAGTACGGTCGGCTCGCTTGCACAGACGGCAGCAATGGAGGCACGCCGTTTTTGCCCTTCGGAAAGTGATTGCGGATGCCTCTGCTCAAGTCCCGAAAGTCCAAAGGCATTTATCATTTCCCTTGCCATTTCCTCGCTTTTTGCCTTAAAAGAAATCTCGCTTAAAAGTGTTGGCATAAAAAGCTGATAGGTTGGATTTTGGTAAACATATCCCACCTTTGAAAACCATTTGCTGTTTGCTTTTTTGCTTTTTGTTATTGTTTGGCTGAGCATACCGTCATTCGGCTTATTCAGTCTTGCGAGCATGCGCATAAGGGTGGTTTTTCCGCATCCGTTTTCACCGAGCAAAACTATTCGTTCGCCTGCCCGAATTTCAATATCAAGCCCATCTATAATATTTCTGTCGCCTGCGGCAAAAAAGAGTTTTTCACCTTTTATAAGCACTTCGCCGGGCAAAGAGCCGTCGGCATGAGGAATTGTTTTTATTCCGCTGTTCAAGTCGTTTATATCCGTGCTTGTAAAAAGCTGTTTGTTTTCGATTCGCATAACTTTATCTATGTAGTTTTTCACAACATCAAGCCTGTGCTCAACTATTAAAACGGCATATCCGCTGTTTGCCAAATTACGAAGTGCTTTCAGCAAAATGTGTGCTGTATGAGTGTCCAAATTTGCAAGCGGTTCGTCAAGAATAATGATTTTTTGCTCCATCGCAAGGGTAGAAGCGGTTATCAGGCGTTGCTTTTGACCACCGGAAAGTGTTTTTGTTTTTGCGTTTTTTTCTATTTGCATAAGCGTTGTAAATCGTTCAATGCGTCTGTCGATTTCTTCGGACGCAATATTAAGATTTTCGCAGCCGAAAGCGATTTCTTCGTTTACTAAATCATAAATAATTTGTTCGTCCGCATTTTGAAGCACAGTACCGATTAGCTTTGAACGCTCGCTGATTTTTAGCTTTGTAACATCCTTGCCGTCTATTTCCACACTGCCCGAAAATTCTCCCGAATTAACGAACGGAATAACACCGTTTATTATCGAAAGCAGGGTGCTTTTTCCCTCGCCGGAAACGCCCGACAAAAGCACGGTTTCGCCGTATTCCACGGTGAGATTTATATTTTCAAGCACATTTTCTTTAGCACCGTCATATTTAAAAGAAACATCTTTCAGTCTTATCGCTATGCCCATATCATAACACCTCCACCTGCGCAAAGCACGATAACACAGGCAAGAAATACGAAATCCCTTGCTTTTATTTTTATTACTTTATATACCGAGCTTGTACTGTCATCAAGTGTAAATGCCCTTGTTTCAAGCGAAAGGGAAAGAGTATCCGATATTCCGATGATTCGCATAACGAGCGGAATAATAAACGCACGGTAAATGCAACTCGGTCGGTACCAATTCATATTTGCACCTCTGACCTTCATCGCCTCCCAGATCTGCTTTATTTCACCCACTAAAACCGGAATAAATTTAAGTGTTACAAGCATGCCGAGCGTTATAACTCTCGGGCATTTCAGCTTTGCAAGACAGCGTGTTAGATCGCAGGGTGATGTGCTTACCATCGGCACGGCACACAATCCCAAGAGAATCATTCTTAAAAGTGTTTGCCAAAATGCGTCCAAGCTTTTGTTTGTCAAAAATGACAGACCGCCTATAATAAGTCCGCAAATCGCCATTGCAACGGTCATTTTCCATGTGCTTTTAAAAAGACCGAATGCTGAGTAAAGCACAAAAATTGCCGTGGCAAAAGCAAAAGCCAAAAGATTGTTGGAAAAAAGCATTCCGAATATCAGCACTATTACGGAAACTGAAAATGAAATCAGCGGATAAAAAGGCTTTTTAGCCTCAAATGTTTCAAGCATTATCATCTTCTCCGTACGGTTTTAATTTGCCTGCCTTTTGAAGTTCTGCGGCGATTTTCATTCCGATTGCCGCACCCAAAAATGCCAATATAATTGTGCCGATTGATGTTAAAACAGAAATTTTCGGATTTGCTGTAAACTGAGCGTAACTTTGCCCATTGAGCCAAAGACTGAACAGAACCGAAATCGGCAGTGAAAACGGCATATATATTCCCGTTGTAACGAAAACGGAAACTTTCTTTTGATAGCCTCTGAAAATCAAAAGCATAATTAATTCCGCTATGATTGCGGAAACAAAATTGTTAAAAAACATAACCGTCGAAAAGAAAATCAGCGGTGCGCCCGAAAAAAGTCCGATAATTGTGAGAGCACCCGGCTTTCTTACTTTCATAAGTCCGATTGCAACGAAAATCGAATAAATAGGTGCGGCTGCCATGTTACGCAGTCCGAAAACGGTGGTGTGCATAACAAGCGGCATCGTTATTCCGCCGCACAATGTCATCGCTGCGGATAAGACAGCCAAAAACACAAAATCCTTAACTTGAAATTTCTTAAATATTTTTTTCATACTTCGCCCCAATCAGTCATGTTTATTTTTCTTGATAACAGCAGTCATTACAAGCACAAATGCAACCGCACCCACTACGCCGCAGGCAATGGCGATCGGAACTTTTTTATTTTTAACCGTTTCCTCTTTAGGCTCGGTAACGGTTGGTGCTGTTGTAGTTGTAGTAGTTGTTGTAGTTGTAGTTGTCGTTGTAGTATTTGTTGCTGTCGTTGTAGTATTTGTTGTTGTCGGTGTCATTGTAGTGGTAGTGGCTTTTTTGGTGGTTGTTTCTTTTTTTACATCTCTGATTTTTTTTGCACTGTCATAATCTATTTTAATTCTTGCAGAAGGTGATAAAGGCATAGCCGAAGCGGCAAATTTTACGCCGACAAATTCATTGTCGCTCTTAATCGGAAATTCAAAAGCCGTTTCATATTCAGTGCCGTCAATTTCAACATTATTCTTTTGCTCAACTTCTACTGTGTCGCCCTCAACAGAACCGTCCTTGTAATACCAAAAATGCATATCGCTTGTTGTTTTGGCAGGAGCTATTGTAAGCGTTTTTTCATCACCGTCAACTGTAAGAAGTGCGGTGTGAACAATATAGCTGTCACCCATAGATGTTCTTTCTTTTTCTGCGTGCCACATTTCAATCGGCACTTCGTAAACACCGTCCTCGCTCGGACCCATTGCAAACGCACCGAACGAAGTGCAGATAAGTGCAAGTGCAAAAACTATTGCAGTCAATGAAATCGAGAATTTTTTAAACATATTTGTCCTCCGTATTTTATTAGCCATTGCTAACTTGATATTAAAATTTTTAGTTAGCACAAGCTAACCGCGGTTATTCTATCAAATGACAAATAAAAAGTCAATATTTAAAACTATAAAATAATTAAAATTTGGCACATTTACAGCCTGCATTTGATAGACAGTTTAATAAGTCATAAATCATCTTACAGCCCAATTATTAAGCAGCGGTATCCTTTTTCAAACAATATTATTCTGGTAACTTTTCCATTCATGTGCACCTCTGTTACTTGCCTACATTTTGGACAAACCTACTTTTACAAGTTAAAAAAATATAATTTTAATTTGAATGCGCTATCGTATTTTGCATATAATATTTCTATAAGAATGCAATATTTGCACATTTACGGTTGACAATGTGCAACTGCATTATTTTTCAATCAGAGGTGCAATTATGAATGTTCTAAAAAACTTGAGAATTGAGAAAGTTCTCGTAAAACGACATTCCCAAACTGTTGGATATACTAAAAAAATAAATATATAAATTGTAAAATGATATTGATAATCCTTGCCTGCATGGTGAGGATTTTTTTGCGTAAAAAAATTTATAAATTTTTTCTGAAAACACATCAACAAAACATATATTTTTCTCTGTATTATAGAGGGAGTTTTTTGAACGATGTATTCTTTTTGGTTTTCATTCGGCAAAATATTCTCTCAAATAATTTAGAAGGAGGTTTTCATATGAATAAAAATTGCAGTGGTCAGTTTTTTCTTTTGCCGAACAGGATTTTTGATGAACGGTTATCGCCCAACGAGTTTATCGTATATTCTTTTCTCGTTCGAGCGAAGGACTCGGCAGGGCAAAGTTTTTGGCCGGTGCCTATGATTGCAAAAAGCTGTTCGATGTGTGCATCTACTTGCAGAAAAGTTTTGCATTCGCTGGAAAGCGCCGGGTACATAACTATCTCAAAACGATTCATCGGCGGCGAGCAAAAGAGCAACCTATACACGGTCAACAAGATTTAATGCACCGTGCTTTAGGGTTTATCGACAAAGAATATGAAAGGCTTTGATTTTGAAAATTTATGATTTTTGAAGTGAAAATTGATGGCTTTTGAGTGGGTTTTTGAGCAAATTTCAAGCCGTCGATTTTATGAGAATCACACCGAAACGAGTAAAAATACGAAAAATCAATTCACATATAATAAGCTCGTCTTTAAAAGAGTTTTATATAGAATCAAACAACGCATTTGAAATATCCGCTTATTAAGTTACAAAAAATAACATTTTTAGCATTTATTTTATTTAATATAAAAACGCTCAATGTAAAAAATAGTAATGCAAACGCAAATTGTAATGAAAAGGAGTGTTTTCAAATGTCAAGTTCCAAGAACGTTGTTCCGGAAGCTAAGGAAGCTCTTAACAGATTCAAAATGGAAGCTGCTAATGAGGTTGGCGTAAATCTCAAGCAGGGTTATAACGGCGACCTTACTTCTAAGCAGGCCGGCTCTATCGGCGGACAGATGGTCAAGAAGATGATCAAGGCTTATGAAGACGGCATGAAATAAGAAGTATAAATACCCTGATTCTTCAATAAATTTCGGACAAAATGAAGGTCTGCCGGTTAAACCGGCAGACCTTCTTCTGTGTTTGTTATTAAATATTTCAGCGGACGGATACGGCTTTATATCCGATATCATAAAACATTATTATACACTAATTGGATTTAACAGGGCAAAAGAATCCATTCCGTCAAGATAAGCTAATACCGCGTCATTAGACAGTACCACCGAGTTATCCTCGTTATGGTTGCCGGCTACAACAATCACATACAGATAACCGTCTCCCTCGTTTTCCATAATTCCTGTAAGGTGTGTGTTCTGTCGGAAGTTCTTACAGGTAATAGCGGTATAGTATTCCTCCGAGCCGTCGTAACTTCTTATTTTTACTTTAACAGCCACACCGTTGTATACATCATCCGGCATTCCCTCGGCTTCTACCAATGTAACTGTGTTGCCCTCCTTAGCCTCATAATATTTCATGAGGGCAAGAGCCTGTGCGGCGTCGGCAACATAGCCATCATAATCTATGGCAGCACCGTTTCTGAAGGTGTATGTTTTGCCCGTACAATACATCGCCTTGCCTTTATAGTTCCAATCAAGAACGCCGTTTCTTACATAATAAAGAGTAGTGCCGTATCTTAAAACACCAGAGAAATTCCAGTCAAGAACCCCGTTTACCACGCCGTAATATGTTCCGTAGTAATTTGTAAGGCTACAATAGTCCCAATTGAGGAAGCCCTCCTCTACGTAATACCATGTGCCATAATAATTTACAAGTCCTGTATAGGAAGTGTCGATCTGGCTGTTTGTAAGATAGCACCATTCATTGCCGTAGTAATTATAAAGGCCGTTTTTATTCCAGTTAAGAACACTGTCCTCAACATAATACCAAGTATCGTAATACTTAGTAAGTCCGGTATAATTCCAATTAAGGACACTATCCTCAACATAATACCAAGTATCGTAGTACTTAGTAAGTCCGGTATAATCCCAATTAAGAACGCCGTTTCCTACAAAGTACCAAGTATCGTAATACTTAGTGAGTCCGGTATAATTCCAATTAAGCTTGCCGTTTTCCACATAATACCAAGTGTCATAATACTTAACAAGGCCTGTGTAGTAGGCATTATGTTTACCGTTTTCCATATAGAGCCAAGTACCGTCATCCGTTCGCTTAAGTGAGTCGGTAGTAGACGCAAAAGCGACGACCGACATTACAGACAGCGATAGAATAACAGTCAGTACAACCGCAATCAACTTTTTGAATTTTTTCATAAATTTAATATCCTCCCTGATTTTTACGGCATAAAGCCCTGCCGCTTATTCGAATTATACAACAATCAGTATATAATTGCAATAGTTTTTATGCAAAAGTGTTGTATTGACACATTTCTCTAAAAAACACAAAACCGTTCAAATTATTGAACGGTTTTGCAATATTTTGTATGCAGCAGTCTTTAAGCAAGCGAGAAACAATCAAATACAATGCGTATTACGCAAGAACTCCGTTTCTGACATAGTAACGCGTGCCGTAATAATAGGTGTATCCCGTATAATTCCAGTCAAGCACGCCCTTTTTGACGTAATACCAAGTGCCGTAATATTTTGTAAGACCGGTGTAATCCCAATTAAGTACACTGCCCTCGCAATAATACCAGGTGCCGTAATAGTTTGTGAGACCCGTATAGTTCCAATTTAAGACGCTGTTTTCGACGTAATACCATGTGCCGTAGTAGCTCGTGAGCCCCGTATAGTTCCAATTAAGAA